>ENA-ORSL01000647-ORSL01000647.1-human-gut-metagenome-genome-assembly--contig:-NODE-647-length-34341-cov-22.259465_pt1 | contig 34341 bp, 38 predicted proteins | sample MGYA00242190_ERZ509157 | MGnify/ENA primary metagenome ERZ509157 (study PRJEB26280, sample SAMEA2338664) | human gut metagenome | biome: human gut; feature: human-associated habitat; material: faeces...
TGGCGGTTATCCTGTTTGCTCCCAACCAGCTATGGATGTATAATACGGTTTCGCCGACAGCGAATCGGGGTTTCGGTCTGCCGGCATCATAATCGCCGCCACAGCCGCCCGATACATTGTCAAGCTCGCTGTCGGAAAGCTCGCCGGTCTGGGAATGCAGCCGGTCAAAATACGCCCTGGTCTCCTCCTCGGTCAGCCCAATACCGTTTTCCTTTGCGAGAGACAACAGCTCCTCGGGGTTCTTCGCTTCTTTGGCTTTTGCAAGCAATTCTTTGTTTACTTCCATCTTTGAATCTTCTCTGTATAATTTAAAATATTCTTTAGCAGGGTCTCGGATGAACCTTGCATTTTAATACCGAATCGCTCTTATCCCCAATACTGTTCCTACAGTTCCGACAGCGGGGGTCGCTTGCAAAACATCCGGAACAACGCAACACGCCGGTGCTATGGTCAATACCCCTTGCGCCGCAACGGCTGCATACATAGTCGGACAAACAGTAGCCGTCCGCCATACAAGTATCGTAGGGGTCATCACTGAGGCAACCGCCGCCGGATACATTATCAAGCTCACTGTCGGAAAGCTCACCTGTTTTTGGGTTCAGCTGTTCAAAATACGCTGCCGCGCTCTCTTCGGTCAGCTCAACGCCGTTTTCTTTTGCAAGAGCGAACAATTCTTCGGGGGATTTTGCGGATTTTGCCTTTTCAATAAGCTCGGGTGTAAATTTGTTTTCCATAAAAATCTCCTTGTTTCAGTATATTTATTTCATGTTAACGGGGTTATTGCAGAGCCAGAGCCCTTTTTCGTAGGTACAGTACTTGCACGAAAAGCAGTATGCGGCGATCTTGCAGGTGTTGCAGTTTACCAGTACGCCGTCTATATCGCATTGGGAGCCGTCATCCTTGCAACGCCATTCATCGCAGTAATGCATTACGGAAACGACAAGCCTGCCGCCGTTATGGCAACCGCCGCCGGCGACATTGTCAAGCTCGTCATCTGCAAGCTCGCCTGTTTTGGGATGGAGCTGTTCAAAATACGCCTTTGCGCTCTCTTCTGTCATTTCAATGCCGTTTTCCTTTGCAAGAGACATCAATTCTTCGGGGTTTTTTGCTTGTTTTGCTTTCACTAAAAGATCCTTTTCCATAAAAAACTCCTATCATAATAAATTTTTCAGATGTTTGTTGTGCGGGAAAAATCAAATGTTGTTGAAATCCTTGTATTTTTCAAGATGACCGTTGTTCTGCTGGCATCCGCCGCCTGCGACGTTGTCAAGCTCGTCGTCTGCAAGCTCGCCTGTTTTGGGGTTGAGTTGATTGAAATACGCCTTTGCGCTTTCTTCCGTCAGTTCAACGCCGTTTTCCTTTGCAAGAGCCATCAGCTCTTCGGGTGACTTTGCGTGTTTTGCCTTTGCGATAAGTTCAGTGTTCATTTCCATTGCGATGCTCCTTTGATGTTTTTTATTTGTTTAATTAAATGTGCAAATTTTTGTACCGATCAGCCCTTTTTACTGTTGGCGGGATGGTAGCACTCACGAGGTTCAGCCGCCTCAGCAGCTTTTATGATCAGATCTATAATGGTCGTCCAAAGAGAAGCACTTATAGCATTAGGATCGACGCCCCAGTATCTGCATCTGCAGCAGGTGCCTTTTACACCATAGGTTGAAGGCCCGTCTTGATAATGCTTGCATTTATATCCGCAGGTAGTTTTGAGCCGTCCGCCGCTTGAGTAGCAACCGCCGCCGGCAACGTTGTCAAGCTCGTCGTCTGCAAGCTCGCCCATTTTTGGGTTGAGCTGATTGAAATACGCCTGTGCGCTTTCTTCCGTCAGTTCAATGCCGTTTTCCTTTGCAAGAGCCATCAACTCTTCGGGTGACTTTGCCTGTTTTGCCTTTGCGATAAGTTCAGTGTTCATTTTTATATTGTCTCCTTGTTTATAAATTTTTTCTCTCATGGGAAGAGCGCTTTTCAGTTGTTTTTCAGTATTTTTATATCCGAATTGTTGTTTGGCAGGATATTATTAAAATCGTTGCTGTGTTTTATGCTCATGTCAACATTATTGTTGTTTATTTTGATACTCGTGTCAAAATTATTGAAATTTATATTCATATCAAAATTGTTTAACTTTATACTTGTATCAAAATTATTGTTGTTTATCTTAATACTTTCACTGCCCGTGATTTCGGTGCCGCCGGTTACCTTTTCAAGCTCTTTATCAGAGGCTTCGCCCTCTTTTTCAATAAGTTTTTTGTTTTTTTCCATAGCCGTGTGTTTTATTTTTCCCGGTTAATTATTTTTTCTGCATTTTTCGCAAAGTCCGTCAATGATATAGGCATATGTTTTGCATTTTTCACACGTTCCCATCTTTCCGTCGCCGACTACTACTCTTATGCCGCCGTCTACTTTTTCAAGCTCGTTTTCATTCAGCTCCGCTTTATCGATTTTGATTTCTTTCTTCTGCTTGTTCATGTTGTTTGTCCTCCTGTATAATTTGTGCCTGAGCTCAACCGCTCAGATGATTTTTAAGTTTGTTCAGAGCGCTTTTGTGCAGAATTTTCACATATGCATACGATATGCCCATTCTTGACGCTATATCTTTTAATGACATTCTCTTGTAATACTTCAATATCACAAGTGCCCGACAGCGATCGTCAAGCATGCCGAGTGCTTTTCCGAGCGCCGCAAGCGCCTCTTTCCGCAAGACAACGCAATCGGCTCCGCCCCCGTCCGACAGCTCCTCCGGCAATTCCGAACATGTTCGATTTGACCTGAAATAATCCGTTACTGTGTTTCGGGTGATCGTATAAATCCATGTTGAAACGGAAGCCGAGCCTGCGTCAAACGTATCGAGATGTTCATAAACCTTCAGGAAAACTTCGCTGACAAGGTCCTCTGCGTCGCTTTTGTTCCGCAGTCGGCAGAAAACATAACGGCTTACCTTGTCGCGATATTCCGTATACAGCGCTTCCCTCTCCGTCGTCAGGCTCATACCGTACCGTCCTTTTTGTCCCTGTGCTTTTCGGCGGACGTCGTTTCTCCCGCCGCGCTTACAAGCGAGAGGTCGTCATCCGAAATTTCGGTACCGTATTCGTTTTCAACTTCATCAATAAGCTTCCGGAGCGAAGGCTCGTTTTCAAACAACTGATAATCAAAGAGCGCCGAGAGCGTTTTTTCGCTGATTTCGGGCATCATATCCTGCTGCCGTGCTTTTTTGCCTGTCACTTTGCTTACTCCTTCTGTTGGTTTATACGATCAAAAAGAAAAAATGGCTAATAAAAATCTGAAATTTTTCCGGATTTTTTTGTGTTGTGAAGCCGGTTACGGGGTGCTGTCCAGCCTCTGCCGCGCGACAAGCTCCGCAAAGAAGCCGTTCTTTTCGATAAGCTCGTCATATTTGCCGTCCTCTATGATCTTTCCGCGATCAAGAACGATAATCCTGTCGCACTGTTTTATTGTCGAAAGTCGGTGCGCGATGACGATTCTTGTGCATTTTAATGATGCGAGCGCTTCGGAGATTTTCTTCTGCGTGATATTGTCAAGCGCGCTTGTCGCCTCGTCAAACATAAGTATTTTAGGCTTGGGCGCAATGGCGCGGGCAATCATCAGTCTTTGCCGCTGACCGCCGGATATGCCGCCGGAGCCTTCGGAAATTATCGTGTTCATCCCCATGGGCATGGTTCTTATATCATCGGCGATACCCGCAAGCTCCGCCGCCTCCCATGCTTCTTCTTGCGAAAGCCACGGCGCGGAAATGACGATGTTTGAATAAATATCTCCCTGAAACAGTTTTCCGTTCTGCATAACGGCGCCGATGCGGCGTCTCAGAGAGCGGAGGTCAATCCGTTCAAGGTCTCTTCCGTCATAATATATCGCGCCCTTTTGCGGATGCTCGAAGCCGAGCAGCAAACGCATAAGAGTCGACTTTCCGCAGCCCGTTTTTCCGACGATGGCAACGTATTGCCCGGGACGTATTTTGAGCGACATATCGTCCACAACAAGGGGCATGTTTTCGCTGTATCTGAAAGAAACGTTGCTCAGTTCAATTCCGCCGGAGAGTCTTGTGATAACCTGTTTTCCGTCCGAAACCTCGGGAACGGCGTCAAAAAAGGGCTTGACCATATTGAGTATGGGTTTTATCTGCGCAACGGTGAGCGCGATTCCGGCAAGCGACGCAAATGCGCCGGACACCATGCCGTATGCCGTATCGAAGGCATAATAATCCGCGACGGAAATGCCCGATTTTACCGCCATCACATACATAATTATCGTTCCCGCAAGGCTTATGGCAAGGCTTATTACGGAATTGAGCCTGATAAACATCGGCGGACTGTATGCCAGCCTTGCGTTTTCGGCATAAAGATTGCCCCATCTCGCAAAGGCGCGCTTTTCCGCGCCGGCGAGCTTTATTTTCTGTATTCCCGTGATGAGAGCATATGTCATACCGTCTTCCTTGCCGGAAAGCTCCATCCGGCGTATGCTCAGTTTCATCTGAACAAGAGACGAGACAACCGAGAACACGACGGTTACAAGAATGATTATCAGCGCGGGAACGACAAGCGCCGGCGCATAAACAAATATCTGCGATATGTATATGAGCGAGAAAACGGAGGTCAGTCCCGCGGAAAGAACGGTTGACGCAAGCATTTTGCAAAGCACACCGACCTGAGACGCACGGTTTGAAAGCTCGCCCGCGCTGTACTGCTTGAAGAAATCGGCAGGGAGCGACATTATACGCATCATTGTTGCCGCGTCGACCGATATGTTCAGCTTTGTTTCAATCCGCGCCGTGATCATGTTTTTCACGGCTGAAATGAGGAGAGTGCTTATCGAAACGCATACGGAAAAGACCGTAATTGCGATGAGCAGTCGCACGCTTCCCGACATAAGCACCCTATCAAACAGGAGTTTGCTTATCATCGGAGAAAACATGCCGATGAGCGACAGAGCAAGCGTTGCCAGAGCAATCATCACAAAATCGGAGGCGGAAAGCGTCCGCACGATATATGAGGCAAGCGAAGGCAGGCTGATTTTTTTCAGCGGAAAGGGCTTGTAAAACGCAATCGCTTCCGCTTCAAACAGCTGCTGATTTTTATGATTTATTTTTTTCCGTTTGCCCGTATCATAATCAAAATAACTGTATCCGGAAATGCCTGTGGGAATCAGCGCGACAACTCTTCCGCTTTCGCGCAGGACGCCGAGCATTGCGCCGACGGCGTCGCGATACCAGCCGTCCTCAAGCGTTACCGTGCGGCGCATAATACCGAAAGGGCGCATGAGATATTCAAGCTGTTCGTTTACGTCGCCGATTTCGTCCGGCACCTCGCGGCTTTTCACATGATAATACCGCAGAATTTCGTCAATGGCGTCCTTTGTGACGGCGCGGTCATTGTTCAAGGAGGCTTCGATTTTTCTGCCCGTGACGGCGGATGCCATATTCGCAAACGCTTCGGCAAATGCCTCGTCGTCGTTATGCTTGCGATCTCTTATCTGTTCGTCAAACCAACCCATATTGCTCCGCCCCCCTTACTCGTTTGATACGAGCTGCGTGTATGCTCCGCCGTTTTTCATCAGCTCGTCGTGCGTGCCGCGCTCGATAACTTTTCCCTGATCCATTACGATGATTTCATCGCAGTCGCGTATTGTCGAAAGTCTGTGCGCCACAACGATGCAGGTTATGCCCCTGTCTTTTATGGACTTCACCACATCGTATTCGGTTTTGGCGTCAAGCGCGCTTGTCGCCTCGTCAAGAATGATGATCGTCGGATCCTGCGCAAGCACGCGCGCGATCTCCATTCGCTGTCTCTGTCCGCCGGAAAAATCCTTTCCGCCCTCGGTCAGCCTGTATTGATAGCCGCCTTCGCGCTGCATAATGTCCTCGTGGAGCTGTGCGTCGCGCGCAGCCATGATCATTTCAAAATCCTCAATGGAGTTATCCCACATTTTTATATTGTTTGCGATAGTATCTTCAAACAGAATAATATCCTGATCCACTACGGCAAGAGAGCCCGTGAACACGCTGCGGTCTATCTTCGACGCCGGCTTGCCGTCAAAAAGTATTTCGCCGCTCCACGGCTTATAAAGTCCGGATATGAGCTTTGATATTGTGGACTTTCCGCAGCCGGACGGTCCGACAAAAGCTACGCGGCTTCCCGGTGCCAGCGTCATGCTGAAATCCTTTATCAGCGGCTCTGCAAGGCGGGAATATCCGAAAGTTATATTTTTAATTTCAATTTTTCCGGAAAGCTTGTCGTATTCGACGTTTTCGTCATCGCTTTCCTCAAAGGTCACATCGGAGGGATATTTCATAACATCCTCAATCCGTTCCATATCGGTGCGCATTTCCTGAAGCGACTGTCCTGCGGAAATCAGCGACATCGCGGGAGAAATGAACGACGAAAGAAAGCCCTGAAACGCCATAATCATACCGACGGTAAACTCGCCTTTCATCGCAAGAAAAACGCCCGTCATAAGCACTGCCGTTCCGCAAAGCGAGCTTATAAGCGCCGGCAAAAGTCCGAGAAGCTGATTTGTGCGCTGAAAACGCACCTGATTTGTATTCACGCTTGCCTGATAACCCGACCATTTTTCAAAAAAGCCGTTTTCGGCGCCGCTTGCCTTTATTGTTTCAATCATTTCTATGCCGGCGACCGTGGTTCCCGCCAGCTTGCCGGCGTCACGCATCTGCACGCGGGTGATATTTATGCGCTTTCTTGAAATAATGCCCGAAAGAGCAAGATTTGCAATCACCGAAAAAATCCCTATCAGCGTAAGAATGACGCTGTATCTCAGCATTACCGCAAGGTAAAACACCATCATAACGGCGTTCAGCGCGAGCGGCGCAAAAGTGTCGACAAGCTGATTCGCTATCATTGCGTTTGACGCCTGTCTGCCCTGAATATCGCCTGCCATGCGCTGAGAGAAAAAGTCCATGGGCATGCGCAGAATTTTCCACATAAAAGTTGTGTTTCCCACCATGGCAAGTTTTCCGTTTATACGGAGGGAATAGACCGCCTGTATCCACGCGACGACAAGCTGTATTATGCTTATCCCCGCAAGCGCTATCGTAAACGGCGTGAGCCATTCCGGATTTTCTTTCGTCAGCAGTCTGTCAAGGAAAATCCGGGAAAATGCCGGAGTTATTATGCCGAGAAGAGAAGTGATGACAGAGGTTAAAATGACGAATACGATTGCTGTGCTTGCTCCGACAAGCCGTTTTTGCGCATATTTCAGCATTGACTGCGGCTTGCCCTCCGGCACAAAGCCTTCGTCCGGCTCAAAAAACAGGCAGACGCCCGTAAACGAATCGTCAAAAACGCTCATCGGAACGGTATATGTGCCCTTTGCGGGGTCGTTCAGCACCGCCTTGTTGCCCTTAAAGCCGTCAAGAACGACAAAGTGATTGAAGTTCCAATGGATAATGCACGGGAATTTGCCATCTTTTTTCAGGGTTTCCGGCTCATAGCGATAGCCCTTTGCCGAAAGGCCGTAGCTTCTTGCGGCACGAAGAATGTTTCTTGCGTTCGAGCCGTCGCGCGAAACGCCGCAGTCAAGACGCACCTGTTCGAGCGGGATCCATTTTTCATAATAGGCAAGGATCATTGCAAGGCTTGCGGCGCCGCATTCGAGCGCCTCCATCTGCATTACAACCGGTACCTTTGCCGCGCCCTTTGTTACGGGCGCTTTGATTTTTTTGGTTGACTTCATTTCATCACCTCAGTTAAGCACAAAGTCCAGAGGTCTGACGCGTTCGGTAATGACCGAAACGGAGATAATTCCGTCCTTCATGCCGGCAGCGTCGACTTTGAGAACATATACCCAATCGCCTGCCGAAGCGCCTGTGAGATGAAGCAGATACGGGTCGGCATTGTCGTCGAGGCGGACGGGGGAGGACGGTATGTCCGAAAGCGCAAGCTCCGCTCCGTCGACCGAAATTACAGCCTTTTCGCTTATTTTTGCAAAGTTTTCTTCGCTTATATAAACGGTCAGAGAGCCGTCCTTGCAGACGCCGCCCGTCTGAAAGGCGCTGTCCAGACGACCGAACAAGCCCCATACGAATACTCCCGCAAGCAGCACGATAACGGCTGCAAGAATTATCCATACGCTTGGATTTGACACCCGTATGTAATCGTTCATCTGCTCCGGAGAGGAGATTTTTTCAATGCTTTTCTGGCGGAATACCGGATTGCCCATAGCTTCACCTCGTTAATAAAATTTCAATTGAATCTAAACGGTTTCAAAGATCCTTGCGGATGCTAAGAATATTCTGACCGTCCTTATACTCGTATGTTATTTCGTCCATCGTTTTCTTGACCATGAAAATTCCGAGCCCGCCGATCGCGCGCTCCTCTGCGGACAGGGTGACGTCGGGGTCGTCCTTTTTCAGAGGGTCGTAGGGAATGCCGTGATCAATAAACGTCACAATGACGGATATCGGCGCCTCGGTCACCTCAACGCGCACCGTGGCGGGACCCGTTTCGGGATTGTACGCATAATGCGCGATATTGCCGAAAAGCTCGTCAATTGCTATATCAATCTGCATCTTCGCCTTTATCGGGCAGTTGATTTCTTCAAGCTGACTGTTTACGAATTCGGTCACCTTTTCTATGTTTTCAACTGTTGCGGGGATTGTCAACTCCTTCATTTTCCGGAACCTCCGTTATATTTCAGATACAGCATTGTGATATCGTCGGACTGCGGGGCGTCGCCCGCAAAAGCGTCTATATCCGCCTTGACCGCGCGACAGAGCGCTTCTCCGGAGAGGCTGTGCATGGTATTGAGCAGATTTGCAAGTCTTTCTTCGCCGTAAAGCGCGTTTTCCGCGTTTGTCGCCTCGGTGACTCCGTCGGTATAGAGATATATCTCGTCGCCTGGAGAAAGGACAAGCTCGTTTCTGCGATATTTCATTCCCTCCATTCCGGCAAGAATGAAGCCCGACTTTGATTTCAGAAATTCAAAGCGTCCGTCCGCATGTCTTACAAGGGGAGGGTTGTGTCCCGCGTTTGCAAATTCAAGCAGACCGGTTGTTATATCGAGTATGCCCATCCAGGCGGTGACAAACATTCCGGCTTCGTTGGATTCGCACAGCTTCGCATTTGCGATTGTAAATACTTCGTCAACGGACTTGCCGGATTCGGCATAGCCTTTTATCAGGGTTTTTGCCGTCATCATAAACATTGCGGCGGGAATTCCTTTGCCGGAGACGTCGGCTATGAGAAATCCGAGCTTGTTTTCGCCGACAAAATAGAAATCGTAAAAGTCGCCGCCCACCTCCTTGGCGGTGTCCATTGTTGCGTATATATCAAATTCTCTGTGGCCGGGATACGGCGGGAAGACCATAGGTATTGCGGAATGCTGAATGGCTTTGGCAAATTCCAGTTCTTTATCAATCCGCGCAGCCGCCTCCGCAATATAGCGCTTGAGCGTCAGTACGGTTGAGTTTATATCGTCTGAAAGAGAAGCGAATTCTTCATTCGTTCTCACGTCAACGACGGTGTCCAGATTGCCGCTTGTTATCTTTGCAAGAGACCTGTTTATCTTTACCATATTGTCGACAATGAGTTTCTTTATGAGGAAATAAACGACAATGAACAGCATTCCGAAAACAACGAACTCCATAAACACCGTGACATAAACCGATACGTCGCGGGAGAAAAACGCCTCCGTATAAGGCATTGCGGCAACTATATAGTAGCCTTCGGAAACGATATAACGGCAGAGCGATTTTTCGCCGTAGACAACGGCGTCAAAATATTCGTCCTCGGACATGGTGGCGCGGTCGATATAAATTCCGGAAACATCAAGGTTTTTCCCTTCGTTTCCGTGCCTGTCGCTGACGATGTTCCAATCCTCGCCGGCGATGATTATGCTGCCGTTTTCTCCTATGTGGCGGTTGCGCGTGGCGCCGATGACAACGTCGTCAATATCCTTCTGAAAGCGCTCCGCGTCGTAAGCCACCTGAACAAATCCTCCGCCGTCGAGCACGACGCCCGCGTATTTGCAGGAAATTGACGGATTTGATGATGTCGGCTGATAGTTCTGAACGTATTCCTTTGTGCTTCCGTCAAGCAGGACGAGAAACTCCGCCGACTGACGTCCGCCGCGCATATCGTAATAGAGAAACCTGTCATACGTGGTTTCAACTATGATTCCGCTCGGATTGATAATATTTATTTCGGCTACGTCGAATTCTTTTCCGAGCGTGCAAAGCAGCTCGTAATCAACCTTGTCCGCCGCATTTATCCGCGCGGCGATTTTCAAGGTCAGTTCAAGAAGATTATGGTTTGAAGCCTCCAGAATGTCCTCTTTTACGTCCTCAATATTCAGCTTCACAAGGTCGTTTGCCTCGTTTTTCGCAAGCTCCGTCTGCAAAGCCCATGTGAAAATCGTCGTCATTAAAAAGCCCGCCGTAACGCATATCAGAAGAAAACGCTGAAACGATTGCGAAATGTTTTTCAGGTCGTGTCTTGCGCTCTTGCGGTCTGCTCCGGAAAGCACCGAAAGCAGAATTCCGGCAAGCATCACGGCAAGACTGTTGACCGCTATCATGGGGAGCGAGCATGCCCGCACGAATGAAAAAGCGGTTCTTGCGTCGGTCATGTTCGTAAGGAATATCATCAGCATATGGATGACCTCCGTAATGGTTGCCGTCGCAAGACAGTAATACCATTTCGGCTTTTTGTTATCAAACATGAATTTCCGCAGGACAGCCGCGAAAACGCCCGCAAGCACCGTTGAAATGCTGCATGCGAGACGTGTATATCCGCCTGCCCCCCAAAGAACCGCGAACCACCGTTCAACGCCGCCTATAACGCCGGCGATTATTCCTGCCGGCGCGCCGAAAAGAAGTCCCGCACAGATGGGCGAGGCGTCCCTTGCGTTTATTATTGCGCCGTCGGTTTTGATGCCGAATTCCGTTCCGAGAATCGCAAGTCCTCCGAAAAGAATGCCTATAATTATCTGTCTGACGGCGTATGGAATTTTGCTGATTGCTTTTGTCCGCTCCGCAAGATATATAAGAGCGGATAAAATCACGGGCAAAAGCGCCACGACGGAGAGCAAAAAGAAGGTTTTCATATTTCCTCGCTTATTCGATGGTCAGAATGTCGGAAAAGCCCGTTATTTCAAACACTTCCATAACGTCCTCATTTACGCCGATGAGCTTCATTCCGCCCTGACGGTTCATCACCTTCTGCGCCGCAAGCAGGATGCGAAGTCCCGCAGAGGAGATGTATTCCACGCCGGAAAAATCAAAAATCAGTTCTTTCACACCGCCGACGGACTGTTTAAGCTCCGCTTCAAGCGCGGGTGACGAATTTGTGTCGAGCCTGCCGGTCAATGCGAGCGTGAGCTTTTCGCCCTCGGAAATTTTGTTTATTGTCATAATTTTATATCCTTTCATTGAATAAGTTTATTCTGTTTAATACGCCACCGCGAGAGAAATTTATGAATCGGTGCTTTCGGGAGTCGTTCCGTATTTCCGCATGAACATTTCCGCGCTTTGCTTTAAGACTCCGAGCTGACTTTTCAGATAATATTCATCCTCAAACATTGCGTAATGCACGCTGGCGCGGATGAGAATGAAGATGAGAGGCGTCAGCACCTCGCACGGGATGCCGAGCTTTGCTTCAAGGCTCTTTGCATATTCGGTGTAACGCTTGTTTACGCCGTCAAAGAATTTTTTGCCGTGTTCTATGTATTTCGGATGCGTATAAACCTGATACATCAGGCGGTACTTTTTGCCGTGCTTTTTTGCCGTCCAGTACGGAATTTCGTCTATAAAGCGCATAAGCTCCGTCGGATTGTTCGGCGACCTTGCCATGAAATCGTCCTCCACCTTTGCCATGCAGTAGGCGGTGGATTCGACAATCAGCTCGTCGAGATTTTTGAAATATACGTATAGCGTGCCGGATGTACAGCCGCACTCGCGGGCAAGCGTTTTGATTCCCGTGCCGGTCAGGCCGTTTTCGGCATAGCAATCAAAGCATTTTTCCATGATTTCTTTTTTTCTGTCATTATGTTGACGTTCCGTCCTCATAGATATGTGTAAACTCCTCGCTTATAATTGACTGATTGATTGTTCAGATATAGTATAACATATAACCGTAAAAAAGCAAGAGTCTTATATGAAAATAAAGTTATAATTAGTATATAAACGAAAGAATTCTCGTTGTGAAACGAAGATGCTGCTCTGACTCTTTTCATTTTGACATCGTGCCCGTCAGTATAATTCGTCGCCCGGTATAAACCGTTTGTTTGTGCTAAGCTGTATGGCTATTAAAAATGCCTCTTGTGCTCGACTTTATTTGAAAATCTGTGTGCTTGTCGGTACGTATACATACCGTTGATTTTCAACCGAAAGTATGATACTATATAAACATTGAAGACCGGTGATGCCGTGAGAGAGGACAGGCTGGGCGATCTTTCACGAGAGCGAAGAACAATCCTGCCAGAATATCGTGGAGAGTGCAATATGAAAATCACATTTTTCAAAAACGAATCACAGTTTTACCCCCGCAGATCGTATCTATGGACAAACGCAGAAAAGGTCGATGTTGATTTTAAATTTAAAAGATTAAGGAAGCATTCGCAGCTCTTGTTTGTAATTCCTTTGGTGATTTTATTTTGACTGCGGTAGAAGCTGATCACCCTGTTATAATACATCAGCTGTTTGTGACATCCAAACTTGATAAAATAGACCACAAATGCTTTCAATTTTATGATAACAAATTAACCGGAATTGACTCGCCACCCGAATCGTGCGCAGTAAACAGATTAAGGGAAGAAGTTGTCAAACAGTTTAATTTCAAACAAACGTAAATATGCCGCTGATATTGAAATGGGGAAAATAAGAACCGGATTTTCAATCCTTGTAAAAATACGGTTCGGAACAGAAGCCGAAAAGCAAACGTTATTAAACGAATATCCGGAAATCAAAAATGTCGTTCGAGACGGCGGATATTTTATTGCTGCCGTAATTGAAGATACGGTTATCGGTTTTTTCAGGGCTTTAAAGTGTGAAATGCCTGCGTCGGCTTTACCAAAGCAAAGGCGTAAGTGCAGTTCGAATCTTAAAGTGTTTTTAATTGTGCGGGGCTTTTATATCTGTGTGGACGGGAGAAAGTGAGGGGCTTTTTTCTTGCATAGCATTTCTCGGGAGGAGATTAAGGCTCTCCCGTTGGGAGAGTTCCCGACGGAGTCGGGTGAGAGGGGGTTACGCCCATTTTTTGTATTGCCACCTCTCCGACGCACTTCGCGCGCCACCGCCCTCTTCTCGGCGAAGCCTGCAAGATCCCTTCGCACGATTGCAAATCTCCCCCCCTTCTCGGCGAAGCCTGCAAGGGTGCTTCGCACCGCTTGCATATCCCCCCGAAAGGCGAGACTGAAAAGGAACTAGCAAAACCAATAACCAAGTTTTCTGCCTGCATTTCTTTTCAGGAGGGGAAAATCAAAAAGGGCGGAAAACCGCCCTTTTTATGAGAATATAAAGTCTTATCAAACCAATAACCGAAGCTTCTTTTGTCTTTTTGGCAAACTACGTCCTCGCAGTTGTCAAAAACTCCGTATATCATCACCGATTATTAAAGTTTCTTTTGTCTTTTTGGCAAACTATGTCCGCGCAGTTGTCAAAAACTCCGTATATCATCACCGATTATTAAAGTTTCTTTTGCCTTTTTGGCGAGTTACGTTCGCACAGTTGTCAAAAACTCTGCATATCGTCCCCGATTATTAAAGTTTCTTTTGCCTACTTTTCTTTGAAAAGAAAAGTAGGTTATTTTTCTTTGTAATAGAGCATGCAATGGCAATAGCCTTCAAAATTCTCGTCCTTTATCTGGTCGCGGAATTCCTTGCAGATGCATTTGTAATCTTCCGTGCGCTGACGACGACAGGGGCAGTAACCTCCTGTGCGCTTAAGTCCTTCTTTTACGGCGCGGACGATCTCCTCGTCCTCGTTTAAGCGGACCTTCATCAGAGGAGCTCCTTTGCCTTTGAGATGAGCGCGTCCTCACTTTTGACGCCGATCATCCTGTCTGCTTCCCTGCCGTCCTTTATGAAGATGAGCGCGGGAATCATGTCTATGCCGAATCTGTCGGCAAGGTCTGGCTCATCGTCAACATTTACCTTGCAGACCTTCAGTCCTTCGACCTTTTCCGGAAGAGCGTCAACTACGGGAGACATCATTCTGCACGGGCCGCACCAGCTTGCCCAGAAATCAACAAGGGAAAGTCCGGAGGCGGTTTCGGTATCAAAATTATCCTTTGTGAGAACAGTAACTGACATATAAAACACATCCTTTCATGTTGTTCTTTTACGGTAATATTTTATCACAAAAAGCCGTAACTTCAAGCGGGGATGGGAAAATAAATTGTAAAATTTTTCGTCATCACGCGCCGCACATTGACAACGCCGCGTTTCGAAGCTATAATATAAAGGTAATAAAATGCGAAAAAAGTCGACCGCGCAGCGGCAGGACGAAAGGAAAAAGAAATGGAAAGAACGAGCAAGGAAAATTATTATCTCGACATAGCGCAGACGGTCTCCGAGAGGAGCACGTGCCTGCGCAAGCATTTCGGCGCAATTATCGTCAAAAACGATATAATAATATCAACGGGCTATAACGGTACACCGAGAGGCAGAAAAAACTGCTCGGACATAAATTACTGTATGCGCGACGAGCTGAAAATTCCGCGTGGCGAAAGATATGAGCTTTGCCGTTCCGTTCATGCGGAGGCAAACGCAATAATTGCCGCTTCAAGGGAGCAAATGCTTGGCGCGACGCTTTATATGAGCTGTATCGACGCAAAAACCGGCGCGCTCGTTCCGAATACATGCTCCTGCATGATGTGCAAGAGACAGGTTATAAACGCGGGGATAGAAAAGGTCGTCGTCCGCGAAACGGCGGATACATATACCGTTTATAACGTCACGGACTGGATTGAAAACGACGACAGTCTTTCCGGAAAATTCGGTTATTGAACAAAAAATCCCGCCCATGCGGGCGGGATCTCTGATTATTCCGACATGGAAGCTTCTTCGCTTCCTGCATTTTCAAGCTCTTTGAGGTGATTGAAGTAAGCGTCGATAACGGCTTTTTCAAGTCTCTCACGGGCCTCGGAATTGATGGGATGTACAATATCTCTGAATGTTCCGTCCGGATTCTTTCTGGAGGGCATAACAACGAAATATTTTTCCCTTGCATAGATGACTTTTACGTCATGGAGAGCGAGTTCGTTATCAAAGGTGAGGGAGGCAACTGCTCTCATCGGCCCTTCGTCAAACGTTTTTCTGATTTTTACATCTGTGATGATCATATATAACACCCCGTTTATTATTAAGATTTTCATCTTGTGGTTTTATTATAAAACTCAATTATGAATATTATTCAAATAAATAGTAATAAAATTTTTAATATTGCGAAATGAAAGGCGAGATATGTCAAGCGAAATTTCCAAAACAATGCAAAGCATAAAAAGGCTGTTTTTTATAGGCATAGGCGGGATAAATATGTCCTCGCTTGCTCTGGCGTGTAAAAGAAAAGGTTATACGGTTTCCGGCTCCGACCGTGCGCCCTCCGATATAACGGAAAAACTGAAAGCGGAGGGAATTCCCGTCTTTTCGGAGCACAAGGCCGAAAATATTTCGGGCTGTGACGCCGTCATATATAACGGCGCCATAGGCGATGATAATCCCGAGCTCGCCGCAGCAAAGGCGAAGGGTCTTCCTCTTATATATCGCGCCGACCTTCTCGGCTGGATAATGCGTGGCTATGAAAGGCGCATAGGCATTTCGGGCATGCACGGCAAATCGACCGTTACGTCCATGGTATCGCACGTGTTTATCTCGCAGGGGCTTGACCCGACGGTTATGAGCGGGGCGGAAACGAAGGAAATGGGCGGCGCGTACCGCTTCGGCGGCGGTCGCGACTTCATTTTCGAGGCGTGCGAATATAAGGATTCGTTCCTTGATATGTTCCCGACGATCTCCGTCATACTGAATATTGATATCGACCATACGGACTATTTTTCCGGTATAGATCAGATAAAGGCGTCGTTTGACAAATTCGCGCACCTGCCGTTTTCCTCGGACGCGAAAATGCCTGCGGCGGTTGTCTGCGGGGACGACCCGATTGCGGAAAAAATCGCGGCGGATCTTCCGTTTGCGGTCACATTCGGCATTGCCAACACGAAATGCGATTATACGGCGAAGAAAATCACGGACGAAAAAGGATTTTATTCCTTTGATATATACACAAGCTCCGGTTCGTGCGGAAGAGTGAAGCTCCGCATCCCCGGTTACCATAATATATATAATGCGCTTGCGACGTTTGCCGTGTGTGACCTTTGCGATATTCCTCATGAAAAAATCTGCGCTTATATATCGGACTTTGCGGGAACGCTCCGTCGGTTTGAATATAAGGGCACTGCGGGCGGCGCTTCCGTTTATATAGACTATGCTCATCATCCGAGAGAGCTTGACGCGTCGATATCGACGGCAAAGGACATGGCAAAGGGGAAGAAGGTCGTCGTTATATTCGAACCGCACACCTATTCCCGCACAAAGGATCATTTTGACGAGTTTGTCGACATGCTTTCAAAAGCCGATACGGCGATCCTTGTGGATATTTATGCAGCGAGAGAAAAAAATGACGGCACAGTGTCCTCCGAAATGCTTGCGGACAGAATTCCCGGCGCGTGGTACGCCCCCTCATATGACAGCGCGGCGGCTATGGCACGCGGAATGGCGGAGGACGGAGGGATAATTCTCGTTCTCGGCGCGGGGACAGTGTATAAAATAGGCGATATTCTTGCATAAAACAGCCGAAAATGAATATTCGGGCTTAAAAATCAAAAAATATTCAAAAAATACGAATATTTTTTCAAAAACCCCTTGACAAATGAATAAAAACGGTATATTATGTGTTCATACAAAAAAACACATGGCGCAAGCCGAATCAAAAACATTTATCAAGGAGAAAACAAATATGAAAAAAGTTCTTTCAGTTATTCTTTCCGCCATCATGGTGCTCGGTGTATTTGCCCTTGCATCCTGCGGAAAAACAGGCAGCACGGAAAAGGTCAAGGTAATTGACATAGCTCTTTCCGAAGAAGAATACGCTTTCGGCGTAAACTCAAGCGACAGCGAGCTTCTCGCAAAAACAAACGAATACCTCGCAAAGATCAAGGCGGACGGCACATTCGACGCTATCTGCGATAAGTACTTCTCGGACGGCACACCCACAAAGGTCAAGAGTGCGGCTGAGGATTCCTCAAAGGATCAGCTCGTTGTTGCAACAAGCACAGGCTTCGAGCCCTTTGAAATGGTTGACGGCAACGGCGAATATTACGGTATCGACCTTGAAATCGCAGCAGGACTTGCAAAGTACCTCGGCAAAGAGCTTGTTATAAAGGATATGAAGTTCGAGGCTGTTGTAACTTCCGTTCAGCAGGGTATATGCGATATCGCAATGGCAGGACTCACAATCACCCCCTCCCGCAAAGAACTGGTAACCTTCTCCGATACATATTACAACGCAAGCCAGGTTCTCATGGTTCCCGCAGACAATACGGAATTTGACAACTGCAAAACGGCAGAAGAGATTGTTGAAATCCTCAACAAAAAGACAACGTCCACAAAGATCGGTTGCCAGGAAGGCACGACAGGCGGTATATATATAACAGGTGACGCGGATGACCCGGACGGCTACGGTTTCCCCGGTCTGCCCGTCACAAAGATGGCTTATGACTATGCAGGCCTCGCTGTTACGGCAATGGTAAACGGTCAGATCAACTATGTCATTGTTGATAATGCTCCCGCAAAGGCAATTGCAAAGGCTGTCAACGGTTAATTAAAATAAACGGTTAAACAGAGACCTCGCCGTAATTATTATTGCGACGGGGTCGTCGCTGTGAAAGGACAAAGATGGATTTCGCGAGTAAATGGTTAAAATTCTGGAACAAGTTCGGAACGGGCGGTGCATGGAAGCGCGTTCTCGACGTCGGACTTAAAAATACTCTTATAATAGCGCTGTTGGGTCTTGTGATCGGTATTGTGATAGGCACGCTCATTGCGGCTGTCAGGGTCATGCCGAAATACAAGAGGCTTCCGCGCGTGCTTGATAAAATATGCACTGTCTATGTCGGATTTTTCCGCGGAACGCCGATAGTTGCTCAGCTTCTTATCGCGTATTATATTCTTTGCCCGCTTATGGGTATAGACATCGGCTCTCTCAACACATGTATCCTCGTTTTCGGACTGAATTCCGGCGCATATGTTTCCGAAATAATGAGAGGCGGAATTCTTTCGGTCGACGCGGGACAGATGGAAGCGGGACGGGCTCTCGGGCTGAGCTATTGGGTGACTATGCTGAAAATAGTCATTCCGCAGGCGACAAAAAATATATTGCCGACGCTCGGCAATGAACTTATTGCCCTTGTAAAGGATACGTCGGTTGTCAGCTTTGTTGCCGCTGTCGACCTTTACAAAACGTTCAACGAGATCGGTACAGGCTCGTATGAATACATGGTGCCGTATCTTGTAATGGCGCTGATGTATATCGTGATTGTTGCGATAATTTCTCTCGGAATAAAGGCTATGGAAAGGAGGCTGCGCAGAAGTGATAAACGTAATTGACCTGAAAAAGAGCTTTGGCGACCTTGATGTTCTGACAGGGATAACGACAAATATCGAAGACGGCGAAAAGGTTGTCGTCATCGGCCCTTCCGGAAGCGGAAAGAGCACGTTTCTGCGCTGTCTCAACTGTATGGAGGACGCGACCTCTGGCTCCATTATTTTTGACGGCGTCGACATTGCCGATATGAGCGTCGATATAAACGTTCATCGCCGCCATATGGGAATGGTTTTCCAGCAGTTCAACCTTTTCGCAAACAAAACCGTGCTCCAGAACATAACTCTCGCGCCCGTGACGATCGGTCTTGCCGACCTCAAAAAAACAAAACGCAAGGCGTTTTTCACAAAGCTCGGGAATATTTTCAGAAAAAATAAAAAGCCCGTGCCGACAGTCGAAAAGACGGCGGCGCAAATAAAGGCCGAAGCAAACGAAAAGGCAATGACTCTTCTCGCCAGAATCGGTCTGACAGACAAGGCAAATGTCTATCCGTCGACTCTCTCCGGCGGTCAGAAACAGAGAATTGCCATAATCCGCGCGCTTGCCATGAATCCGAAGGTCATGCTTTTTGACGAGCCGACCTCTGCCCTCGACCCCGAAATGGTCGGCGAGGTTCTGGATCTTATAAAGCAGGTTGCCGATACCGGAATGACGATGGTTATCGTCACGCATGAGATGGGCTTTGCCCGCGAGGTTGCAACGAGAGTCCTCTTTATGGACAAGGGTAACATCCTTGAAGAGGGCACGCCGGAGCAGATTTTCACCGCGCCAAAACAGGAAAGAACAAAGGAATTCCTCTCCAAAGTGTTATAAGAAAAAAGCGACTCCGTCCGGAGCCGCTTTTTCGGCATTTTATAAAATTTTTTTCGTTTTGTTGAAATATTCCGCGGGCAAACGTCGTTATTATATACGAGTGCCACGGAAAGAAAGGCGAAGGGAAAGCATAACAATGGAAGATACGCAAATAATCGACCTTATATATGATCGCAATCAGCAAGGGCTCGCCGAGCTTGACGGCAAATACCGCCGGCTTCTTCTCTCTGTTGCGGACGGAATTCTCCATAGCGGAGAGGACTCCGAGGAGTGCGTCAGTGACGCTTATCTCAAGGTGTGGAACGTGATTCCTCCGTACAGACCGAAAAAACTGGGCGCATTCGTCTGCAAGATACTCCGCAATGCCGCGATAGACAGATACCGTCATAACAGCCGCGAAAAGCGCGGCTCGGGCGAGGTTCTTTTCTCGGAAATTAAGGATGACAACTTCTGCGGCGTCTGCGACGAGGAAATATCAACCCTCTCCGAGGAAATAAATCTCTTCCTGGAAGGCGAAAACGCCGAGGCGAGGGTATTCTTCACGAGAAGATATTTCCTGTGCGAAGACATCGCGTCGATTGCAAAAAGGTTTGAAAAAAGCGAAAATTATGTTTCCCTGAAACTCTTCCGCACGCGGGAAAAGCTCAGAAAATTTCTTTTGAAAAGGGGGTATAACGTTGAAAGCCGATAAATTTACAGAAGCCGTCGGCGGTATTGATGAAACCGTCGTCGCCGAGGCGATAGAAACGGACTCCGCCAAAAAGCTGGACGCGCTTATAAGAAAAGAAAAAATGCGCAAGGCAAGAGCCATCATAAGGTCTGTTGCGGCTGTCGCGGCGTGTATATGCATTGCATTTACAACCGCATTTGTGCTGCGTAATCCCGGAGGCGACCCGGATAATCCGGGAAACGTGATGGTATCGAATCCGATGACCTACGTCGACTCTTATGACGAAATGGAAAAATATCTTGGCTATTCCGTTCCGGAGCTGAAAGAAAAAACGCCGGAAAGCTATGTTATCTTTGCAAGCGACGGGAAAGTCGAGAGCGGCAAAGTTGAATATACCGACGGAAGCTCGCTCAAAGTTATGCGCGGAAGCGGCGATATAAGCGGCATTTTCGGCGGCAAGCTGACGGGCGACAGAGAAATCCTCGGCGTGACGGTGCATTATTACACCTTTGAAGGTTACGCATATTCCGTCTGGACGGACAACGGATATTCTTATTGCTATACAACGTCGTCCGGCGAAGGTAATGACGTATATTCCGTAACGGAGAAAATTATTTATCTGAAAGGTGAAACAAAATGAAAAGAATTATCGCGTTTGTGCTTGCCGTGCTGACAGTTGCGGTTGTCATTGCGGGTTGCACAACAAACAAAAACAAAAACACAACAAATAATACAACGACAGAAGCAAAGTCAACCACGACAGGTAAACAGACAACAACTCAAACAACAACAACAACCGAAAAGAAAGATCCCGTCACGCCCACGGTCAAAAAGGCGTTTGAGGGCGAAATCGGCGATGTGCTTGACAAGATTGTCGAAAAGGCAAAGGAAATCGACACAAGCGAATACGGCATTGGGTCGATAGCGTGCCACCACAGAGAGATTACGGCGGATATCGCAATCGATATTCTGGGAATTGACGATAAGGAATTTGCAAAGCTGATCGATTCGGCAATCGAATCCCAGCCCGACGGCTCATGGCACACACATTCCGTCATAGTTATTAAATTCAAGGACGGCGTTGATGTAAAAGCCGCTGCCGAAACGATAAGAACAAAGAGCAAAGCCGATCGTTGCGGCTGTCTCACTCCCGACGCATGGGTCGGCGCACTTACAGGCGATTACATGGTTTTCACAATTTCCAATTCGTCCATATGCGAAGCTGTTTATAAAGCCGTTTCCGAGCTTTCTGCCGGCGAGGTTACCCGCCTTGACAGAGAGAATGACTGGAAGCGCGGCGGTATGTTTGATTGATCCCATTCCCCTCCCCATTCATAGATCCCCAAACCCCAAAGCGCACCGCGGAATTTCCCGCGGTGCGCTTTGGGGTTTATGCAGTTGGTTATTTGAATTGATGATGATTTATGTACTTTTTTTGAAAAGAAAGTACGAAAGAAAGCAATTTGGGATATGCCGGCTTGCTTATGCAAGCCAAGCAGTCCTCGCCGAGAGAGGCAAAGGAATCCCGAAACCATCTTGAAAAGTTCAAGGCAGAGATTATCTGACCCGTCAGCGTCATCGCTATGAAAGGCGGAGCTTTTTGTGCCTGCGGGAATGTAAAAAAGCGCGAGATTTTTCTCTTGCAGCGCCTCTCCCCCATTTGGCGAGACTAAAAAGAGCGCAAAACCAGATAACCAAAGATCCTTTGCCCGCTTTTCTTTTCAACTTAAAAATCAAAAAAGAGCGGATAGCCTCCACTTTTTATGAGAATATAATATTTGCACAAAACAATTTATTAAAGTTTCTTTTGCGCCCTCTTTTTTCAAAGAAAAGGGCGGTGCAAAGCAAAAAGGGGCGGAAAACCGCCCCTTTTTATGACACTATAAAGTTTTATCAAACCAATAACCGGAGCTTTTTGCCTTTTTGGTAAGTCATGTCCGTGCAGATGATTAAAAATCTGTACAAACTTCCCGATAACCAAAGTTTCTTTTGTCTTTTTGGCAAGCTACGTCTGCGCAGTTGTCAAAAACTCTGCATATCGTCCCCGATTATTAGAGTTTCTTTTGCCTTTTTTGTAAGCCCTGTCCGTGCAGATAATTAAAACTCTGCACGCACTCCCCAATTATTAAAGTTTCTTTTGCCTACTTTTCTTTTCAAAGAAAAGTACGGTCAAAGAAAAGTAGGTCAATAAACGCTGAGGGTTACGAGCTGTGCGGGGAACTGGGAAACGCCGATCTTCGCTGCGTTGTCGCCCGTGATATAGGACGTTGCGCTTGCGCTGATTGTGTTGAACGTGTTGTATGTGCCGAGGTATCTGTCGGCGCCGGCTACGTTTGTCGTGAAGATGTGAAGCTCTTCGTTCCATACAAATGTTGCCGTCGGCTCTGTCGTGAGACGGATGCCCGCCTTGCCTTCCTGATATTCGTGAATGTCAATGTATGTCTTGGTTTCGCCTGCCATAAAGTAGAGACGATAGCCGCCTTCAACAGCCTCGACAAATACGTCAACAGCTGCTGCCGCATTGGTTGTCGTTGCGAGATAATTTCCGCTCATTGCTCCTGTGAAGTAAAGTGTCTTTTCAAGGTTGCCCTGAACGAGAGAGAATTTGTATGCCTTGCCTGCGACAACTTCCGTTGCAACATTTCTTGTGTACTCAATCATATAGAGCTGTGCGGGGAACTGGGAAACGCCGATCTTAGACGCGTTGTCGCCCGTGATGTACGACGTTGCGCTTGCGCTGATTGTGTTGAACGTGTTGTATGTACCGAGGTATCTGTCCTCGCCCGCTACGTTTGTTGTGAAGAGGTGAAGCTCTTCGTTCCATACGAACGTTGCCGTCGGCTCTGTCGTGAGACGGATGCCTGCTTTGCCTTCCTTGTATTCGTGAAGGTCAATGTATGTCTTGGTTTCGCCTTCGAAGAAGTAGAGACGATAGCCGCCTTCAACAGCCTCAACATATACGTCTTCAGCCGCCATAGCGTCTTCTGTTGTTGCGAGATAGTTGCCGCTCATAGCGCCTGCAAAGAAGAGTGTCTTTTCAAGATTGCCCTGAACGAGACCGAACTTGAAGGGGGTGTCTGTCTTGACTTCCTTGACAACCTCTATGCCGCCTGCCTTCGGAACTGCGGGAACGTAGTGTGTAAATGTTACGGATTTCGACTCTTCGCCTTTTCTGACCGTCGCCGTAAGCTCATAGCGAAGCTCTTCTTCGGGAGTTTCGTTCATTTCGATTGTAACCGTCTTGTCTCCGGCAACGATTTTGATGCCGTCTTCGGGACCTGTGAGCACTTTTGCTGTCCATTCAACATCAAAAACTTCACCGCTGATAGTTACGATACCCACGCGTTTGAAGGGCTTGAGAGTTTTTTCAGCGGCGTCTTTATACATTGCATAAAGATACTGCTTTGCATTTTCAAGCGTGTCAACTTTTTCTGTGCCGGGGGCTGCCGTTGTTGTCTGCGCCGGATCGGGATTGGTTTTGCATCCCGCAAAAATCACCGCACAAAAAGTGAGTGCCAAAAGGAAAGCTATGATTCTTTTCATTTTTATCTCCTCATATTATTTAATTGTTGATAGTTATATCGTCTGTCGATAAAACCTTTATCTGATATTCGCCGTCGTAATGATCTACTATGCCTCTTACACTTATGTTTTTGCCTTCGTATCTGTCCGCCGTGACGAGCTTGCCGTCCTTGTCCATAAGAACCGTGGTGCGGACGGTGACCGTCACTCCGTCTTTTTCGCAGGTGATCGTCATTGCGCCCTTTGAGGAGCTGTCATCGGAGGAAGTTGTATATATGCTTTTGACGGTGAGGTCTTCCATCGAAACGCTTGTATAAAGCGCAAGCTCTGCAAAGCGGTATTCCTTGCCGTCATCCTCAAGGGTGACGGTGCCGCTTGCAAATTTTTCAGCCGACACCGGGGTAAACGCGGGCTTATGTCCATCGCTTATCTTTTTGATATTGCCCGGGTCGTCCGGCTTCATCTGACGGTACGTAAGTCCTGAGACCTGATAGCTGTCGCCTGCCTCATAATACTGCACCGTGCCGACAATTCTCGCCCTGTTGCCGACGGAGATTATCGAAAGTCCCGCTCCGGAGAGACCGAAACCGTAATAAACGGTCATGCCGAAATACAAGCCGGAATCGGAATCGTAATCTTCAATATAAATGCTTCTTCCGTCGTTACGGGTGATGACGCCTTCAAAAGCAACCTTTGTGTTTGTGTAATCGGATACGTTGAGCCTCAGCTCTCTTAGCGTCAGCTCGACAGCGTCGCCATAGTAGAAATCGGGATCCTTTTCGCCCGAATAAACATTGAGTTTTTCCGCTCTTGCCTGCGCCAGAGCCGAAAGGCAGATGCTTCCGTAACGGTTGTTTCCCGTGGACGAAGCCGCGGCAAGACCATTCTGAAGAATTTCAAGGTTAAGATTTCTGTATGCGCCGTCCTCGCTGTCCTTATACCAGACCCAGACAAGATATCTTGATCCTGTTGAGTCAAGGTTCCATTTTTCACTGTCCGACTCGACAATGATGCTGACGGCGGATGACAGCCTCGCCCTTGTGAATTCGGAAGCCTTCTTGCCGTATTCTTCGATTTTTCCCGTCGATTCCGGAGTGTCTATCGCAAGATATCTTGCTTTCAGCACACCGCCGGGAACAACGTCCTCCGGAACATGAAAATGCGTTGTATCACCGTCGACATAGGTCTTTACGGTGACGACCTGCTTTTTTGTTTCGGAATTCATATTGAACTTCAGCTCGGATACATAGTCCTTCTTTTCGATCTGCTCCGTTCCTCCGGCGGAGGAGGTGGTTGTTGTGCCACCTTCCGCGGGAGTACATGAAGAAAGACAAAGAACGACAATTATCAGAGCCAGCAAAAGCGAAAGTACTCTTTTTGTTTTCATTTGTTTATTTGCTTTCGGAAATTATCAATATTCGCATTCTTCAATGGCATCTTCGAACGCTTTCTTTATCATAGCGTCGACGTTGCCGCCGTCATCTGCAGAGAGGCACTTTGCGAGAAGTGCGCCAACCTGGTCACGGGCTGTGGACGAGCCGTTGAATGCGGGAGATGTGTAATATGCTTCTTCCTGTTCAAGACATACCTTTGCGGAGAGAGCGGCGATATTTGTTCCGCCGTTTGCGCCGTCGATGAATTCCTTGTATGTTTCGTTTTCGGAAACGGACTTGATTACGGGAACGTAACCGGAAGCCATTGAGAATTCAGCCTGGAATTCAACGGTTGTTGTAAGATACTTGACAAAGAGCCATGACGCAACAACTTCCTGAGGATTCTGGTTTGCCTTCTTGAAGATGCAAAGGCTGGGGCCCTGGGAAATAACCTTCTTGTTTGTTTCGCTTACCTGGGGAATTGTTGCTATGCCTACGTCAAACGGATATGAGCCGTCTGCGTTTGCCGTCGGACGCTGGTGTGTTGCACCTGCGGAAGAACCGATGGACATATAGCTCTTTACTTCGTTTGTGGAAGTGAAGAGGCCGGATGTGTATGCGCCGTAGATCTTCTGAGTTGTGAGGTAACCCTTCTGGTACCACTCTCTGAACTTCTTGACGAACTCTCTGTTTGTTTCGTTGTCAAAGAGGAAGTGATCGCCTGTTGCGCTTGTGTAAGGAGAGCCATACTGCTCGCACATTGTGATGAACCAGTTTGCTTCGCTGTCATAGCCGAGCGGAATGCTCTTGGGGTCGATCTCTTTGATCTTCTTGCAGAGCTCTTCCATCTCTTCCCATGTTGTGGGCGGAGTGAGGTTGTGTTCTGCGAAGAAGGTTGCGTTGTAATAAAGAACTTCTGTTGATTTGGAGAGAGGCATTGTGTACATAAGTCCGTCGCCGAACTGCTTACCTTCGTTGTAATAGCCTTCTATGAAGTCTGCTATCTGGTCTTTTGTGAGTCCGAGAGTTTCCTTTGTGCCGTCCGCTCTTGTGACCTCGACTGTGCTGTTTATAAGGCTGTCGAGAGTGATAACGGAGCCTGCAAGGTTATAAAGAGCAACGTGATCCGGATAGCAATATGCGATGTTGGGCTGAGCGCCTGTTGTGATCTCGGTGCTTATCTGGTCTCTTACGTCGTCATAACCGCCGATCTTTGTGTGTACGATATGAATGTTGGGATAGAGCTTGTTGAACTCAGCGATGTAATTTTCAAGAACATCGGTGAGGTTCGAGCCCATTGTGTGATAGAAGGTGATTGTGACTTCGCTGCCGTCGTAACCGCCTTCGGGGACTTCAAAGTTGCCGACTTTTTTGTCTGTGTCCGGATCCGGGGTCGGCTTCGGTCCGCACGAGAACAGCATTGTCATCGTGAGGGCAAGGAGCATGATAATTGCCAAAAACTTCTTCATGACTGGTTTTTCCTCCAAAAATTTTTGTTTTTTTATGTTAAAAAGTCTGTCGACTTGTTTAACCTTTGATACCGCTTCTGCTGACGCCCTTCATGATGTATTTCCTGAGGAATACAAACACAAGGAAGAGCGGGAGCGAAACGATTGCAACAGCCGCCATCTGAACGGGATAGTTAACGTCGCCCGTCGTTTCCGTGAACGCGTTGCGCAAGCCGTTTGTTATCATCTGGTGGGCTTCGTCGTTTGCGACGAGTCGCGGCCAGATATATGAGTTCCATGCGCCCATCATTTTGAGAATCGTAATTGAGATAAGCGTCGGGAGGGAGAGCGGTATCATAACCTTCCAGAGATATTTGATATCGCTCGTGCCGTCAACCTTGGCGGCAAGATAAAGCTCGTTCGGTATCTGCATAAAGTTCTGACGGAGAAGATATATATAGAAAACGCTGACAAGGAACGGCACTATGAGAACGGTATATGTATTTTTCCAACCGAGGTTTGAAACAGTTATGTAGTTTGTGATTGTGAAAAGCTCGCCGGGAATCATCATTGTTGCGAGAAGCGCGGCGAAAAGTACGTTCTTGCCCTTGAATTCAAGTCTTGCGAAAGCAAATGCGGAAAGCACCGTTATCACAAGGGAGAGAATTGTCGATACAAGACCGACATAAAGGGTGTTGAGAAACAGTCTTCCGAGATTTGCCGTTGTGAAGGCTGTCGCATAGTTTGAAAAGAGCACCTGCTTTGGCCAGAACGTCGGCACGCTCATTCTGTATTCATCAAGGCTTTTAAGGGATGAGTTGAGCATCCAATAGAAGGGGAACAGAACGGCGATTGCCATGAATATCAGAAAGGCATAAATGAGGATGAGAACGAGTATCTTGCCGATTCTCTGCTCGACGGATACTTTCTGCATATCCTTTTCGTGCATTGTAACTGCGGTATTTTTCATGTTCGCCCTCCTCTCAGTAATGAACTTTCTTCTTGCTTACCTGCAGGTTGATAAGGGTGACTATAAGGATTATAACGAACAGAATAAGCGCGGCGGCGCTCGCTCTTCCCTGCTTGTTTGTGCTGAGCGAGTCATATATAAAGCCGACCATCGTGTTCAGACGTTTTGAATCGTGAACCGGACCCATCGTGTCTCCGAAAATACCGACGATGCTCGTATATTCCTTGAAGCCGCCGATAAAGCCCGTTATGACAACGTATGCAATCATCGGAGAGAGGAGCGGCACGGTGATTCTTGTGAAAATTCTTGTTCTCGGCGTTCCGTCGACTCTTGCCGCGTCATAATACTGCTTGTTTATGCTCTGAAGTCCGCCGAGGAGAATCAGTATCTTGAACGGGAGCGCATTCCATACTATATAGATAATCATGACTGTCATGTTCGCGGCGTATGTCGAACCCGCGTTTATCCAGTTGACTGCGTTCCCGCCGAAAAATTCGATGATATTGTTTATGATACCCGCCGTAACGATGATATCGTTTCCTTTTGTGCCGAGGTTGCCGACGATGTTGAACATTGCGGCGAACACCATGCCGATAGCGATGGAGTTTGTGACGTAAGGGAGGAAGAATATCGTCTGTAAAACCCTCTGAAGGGGCTTTATTGAGTTGAGGCATACGGCGATGAGAAGCGCGAGGAACGACGATATAAGTACCGTCGGCACGCAGATGAGCACCGTGTTTTTAAGACACATCAGAAAGCGCTTGTATTTGATAACCTTTGTAAAATTTCCGATGCCGAACTGAAAAACCTTTCCGCCGATGGCTTCAAGACCGCTGTAATCTTCAAGAAACGCCATGCGGACAGTGTTTATTATCGGCCACACCGTAAACACAAGAAGCAGGACTATCGCCGGAGAGAGATAAAGCCATGCTTTCCACTGTTGCTTGCTTTCAACCATTTTTCACACCTCGAAATAAATTCTTTCTTCGGTTTCCTTATCAAAGATGAACACCTTATGACGTTTGAGCGAATAGCTTACAGTCGACAATTCGGTGTTTACCTTGTTGTCCGCATTGATTATCGAGCGGATAACGGGCGAAAGTGACGCTTCGCTCGTCGATACGACGCTTACGTCCCTGCCCATGACCTCAACGCTCGAAAGATTGCAGTGCATGGGGCCGTAATCATCAAGAATGAAGCCCTCGGGACGGATACCGACGAAAACGTCGCCGTCCTTTGCGCCGGGAACGGAGAGGACGCCGTCACCGCCTATATAAAGCATTCCGCCTTCGACTCTGCCATCGAAAACGTTTATCGGGGGAGTGCCGAGGAATTTCGCAACGAAGAGGTTTTTCGGATCGTCATAAACCTCCTGCGGAGCGCCTATCTGCTGAACGACACCGCTCTTCATAACGACTATCATATCGGAAATGCTCATCGCCTCTTCCTGGTCGTGCGTGACGAACACCGTCGTTATCTTTGTTTCTCTCTGAATTCTTCTTATTTCTTCTCTCGTCTGGAGACGGAGACGTGCGTCAAGGTTGGAAAGGGGCTCGTCAAGAAGGAGCACTCTCGGCATTTTGACGAGAGCACGCGCAATTGCAACTCTCTGCTGCTGACCTCCGGAAAGCTCGCTGGGTTTACGATCCATGAGGTCGTCTATCTGGACGAGTCTCGCCGCCTCATAAGCTCTTTCAAGCATTTCCTCTTTCGACAGCTTATCCGCGCCGCGGAGGTTCTGAAGCGGGAAAAGGATATTCTGCTTGACGGTCATGTGAGGATAGAGGGCGTAATTCTGGAAAACAAGTCCGACGCCTCTGTTTTCGGGGGAGAGGTCGGTAACGTCATCCTCGCCGAAGAAGATCCTGCCGGACGTGGGCTTTTGCAGTCCGCAGATCATATAAAGAGTTGTGCTTTTTCCGCAGCCCGAGGGACCGAGAAGACCGATGAGCTTGCCATCGGGTATCTCAAAAGTAAAGTCGTTTACGGCAACGACCTCCTCATTTGATTTTTTATTCCGGCTGGGGAATATCTTTGTCAGGTTCTGTAATACGACTTTCATTTTGTATCCTTTCTCAAATTATTTATATTCTTAAGAAAAAACGCCGCCGTAGCTTTTAATATTGGCTGCGGGCGGCTTTCTCCGCAGATACCCTTTTCTTGTATTCTATCATTTCGCTTTCGCTTGCGAAAATCATCTGGCTCGCCATGTCGACGCAGACAGTGCCCGCAAGAAGGTCATGAATGAGAGAATTCGTTTTTGTTGCGAAGAAAAGAATTATCTGCAACAGCAACTCGGCGCAGAGGACAATAAGCCCCATGAGACCGATGCTGTTAAAATATATCATTACTATAATAAGGACGGGTATCATTGTTTCAAGGGTAAACTTACCGAGGAACGTGCGGACGAAAAGCATAAGAGGATTAATCCTCACGCCGTCCGTTCTGATGACGCCGATACCGAACACTTTTTTGCCGACGGTCTGCCCGTTTTTCAGACAAAGCGGAACGACGAATTCCGTCGCTGCAAAAGAAAGAAGGATGGAAAGGGAGATAATCGTCAGAGTCAGGTTGAAAACCTTAGCATATTCCTTCATCGCCGTTTCATCAGCGATAAGCGCGTCATAAGCCTTTTTATACTGCTCCTGCTCTTCTTTCGTCATAGCGGCTCTTTCTTCTTCCGTCATGCGGAAGGTGACGCCGTATTCGGCTTCATAGGAGGCATAATACTCCTCAAGGCGGTCGCTGTGTCCGTCATAATCCGTAATCTGCGACATAAGAACGGCAAAACCCGTGGCAACGATACAGATAAGTATCGCGTCAAGAATGAAAGCCGATATTCTTTTCAGCACGCTTGCCTTCTGGATATCAAAAATCATACAGGTCTTCCCTTTCCCGAAAACATTTCTTTCAAAAATCACGAGATTGAAAATGAACAACACAGATGTATAAATTTACACATTATTTTGAAACTTTTTACATTATTCAGCATATCACAATTTCAGTCTTTCGTCAACCGATTTGTTAAATATAAAAAATATTTTTCATGAAGGAGCGTCCGCGCATGCCTTTTTATGCTGCTTTCCTGTCGACGGAAAAATTTTTCTTCCGACGTTTTTCTCCTTTGAAAAACCCGTTGACATTCTCCGCAGGGGTGGTATAATTGCCTTGAAAACGAACCCTCTGAGGAGTAAAAACAATGAGAAAAAGCAATATTTCACGCGACGAGGCACTTGCGCTTCTCGAAAAATACAATAAGGAGCCGTTTCATATTCAGCACGCGCTGACTGTCGAAGGGGTCATGCGTTATTTTGCAAAATCCCTCGGCTATGGCGACGAGGAGGATTACTGGGGCATTACCGGTCTGCTTCACGACATAGATTTTGAGCTTTATCCGCAGCAACACTGCAAAAAAGCTCCCGAGTTGCTCAGAGAGGGCGGCGTCGGGGACGACATGATATATTCCGTTTGCTCGCACGGCTACGGCATCTGTTGCGACGTTGAGCCTAAGCACGAGATGGAAAAGGTGCTCTTTGCCGCAGACGAGCTGACGGGTCTGATATGGTCGACGGCGCTCATGCGTCCGTCAAAGAGCGTTTCGGACATGGAGGTTTCAAGTCTGAAAAAGAAATTCAAAGATAAGAAATTCGCCGCAGGCTGCTCGCGTGACGTCATCCGCACAGGCGCGGAGCGTCTCGGCTGGGAGCTCGACAAGCTCTTTGAGGAGACAATTGCCGCGATGAGAACGTGCGAGACGTCCGTTGCCGACTTCATGCGTGATTACAAGCCGCAATAAGCGCAATTTTCAGAAAAACAACAGCGACAGACATTCCCGCCGTGCTTGCGCTTTACCGTTCCGTTCTCGTCACGGAGGGCTGCACATGGGATGAGGATTACCCCTCGGAAAGAGAAGCAAAAGGCGACCTTTCCTCCGGCGGGCTCTACGTTTTTGAGTCCGACGGACGGCTACTTGTTTCAAGGGTGAACCTCGCGGCTGTCGGGCTTTATCGCTCCCTCGGCTTCGATTTTGTCGGCAACTGTCACGAATACGGCATTGACTTCTTCGCCTGCGAAAAAGCTTTATAAAAAGAACCGCCCTCCCGAAATGATCAAAACGGGAGGGCGGTCTTTATATTAAGCGCGGAAGGGGATACCGCGGAGGATGATGGCGGTTTATCTGAAAAGGCTTTCGAATATCGACGTTATGTTTTCGCATTTCTCCTGCGACGACATAACTCCGAGAACGTATTTCCCGCAAGTCTTGACGGAAACATATCCCGCGCTAACGCAAATCCATTTGGCGGGGTTGAGTCCGGATTCCATTTCCTTTGCAACCTTTTGCGCGTCCTTCTCGTCCTTGACTTCAACCATTACAAGAGAGAAGCCCCAGCCGATCATCGGCTCGCAGATCACTCCTTCCTTTTCAAGCAGGTCGACGTTCTCTTCTATTCCGAAATAGTAAGGCGCGCGCTCGGAGGTGACGTCCATTCTTGTCACGCCCATTGAAAGTTCTGCGCCCGTGCGGACTTTTTTCATAATGCCGACAAGCGTCTGCTCTGTGTCGGGACTGATATCTGTTTTCAGATCCTCCGTGCAGAGGATTATGAATGCATAATTACCTTCCGAGCCGATGGCTTTCATCGTCGCGGGCTTTTCTCCGCCGAAGTCAAGCGCCGATTTTTCTTCAAGGAAAGCGAGGAAGGCTTCCCTGTCGGCGCCCTCTTTGAGTTCAAAAACGGTCGCGGCGAAAGGGACGTCGCCGGAAAGGCAGAAAAGTGAACCCGACTTTACATATTCGGGAAACTCGGTTCCGTATTCAAAGCCGTATATATAGGGCGAACGATCTTCCGGATATGGCTGAACGCTTATATCCGTTTCAAGGCTGTCAAAGCAGGGATGCTCGTCCAGTCTGCCCATTATTTCCGTCAGATTTTTGCCGGAATTTTTGCGGAGCAGATTTTTGAGATATGCCGCCATAGCCTCGGACGCCGTCGGCTTTTCGATGGGCTCATCGGTTTTTTCGGTTGTTACGGGAGCTTGGGTCGTTGTCGTGCCGTCCGGCTTTGCCGTCGTGGTGATTCCGGTCGTTGTAGTGCTTCCGGCCTGATTATTGTTATTTGTAATGCAACCTGCAATGACAACTGCAATTGTCAGTGCGACAAGAATGACAGATATAATTTTTTTCATCATTTTTCCTCTTTTCCTTTGGGTCATCTGTAAATAAGTTCTTTTCCCTCGCAATTTTCCGCAAAGTATTCTATGAGATTACGGACAGCGTTTTTACTTATCCGATATGTGCCGACGCGCTCCGGCATTTTTGCATATACATAGCCGGAAGTTGAGATGTGAACTGCATAATTCTCTGTTGCAAGGGACGGAATGTCCATTATGATCGTTATGCAAATGTCGCTCGGCTTTCCCGAAAAATGACTGATTTTCGCCTTGCCGCCGCCGAAAATTGCGGAATATATCAGACTATCATCCGCATTTTCAAACTCGACGGTTCTGCTCTCTCCGTCATCTCCGATGAATGAATACCGCACGGATTTTATTTTTGCCGTCTTTTCAAATGCAATGTTTTCTTTCCATTCACCGACAGTCTCCGGCAGGTACACGGCATTTGTCAGAACGCTGAAGCTTTTGCCTTCGGCGGTTCTGGCTGCAATAGCATATTCTTTTGAAATATTCTTTATCTTATAGAATTCAAATTCCGATGTCGTCTCGTCCGTTTGTCCCGGAAGCTTGCCGGAGGCGATAAGCTCGGAAGCATAATCATCCGGAATATCGCCGACTCTGTTATAAAATTCGGAGCTGTATGTGTAGCCGCTGAAAGAGCTGATTGTAGTTGCAGACCGGATGACATCTTCCGTTTTTGCGACATATTTTGCTTCGTATTTTCCCGAAAGGTCGGGCAGGGGGCGATTTTGCCATGCGACCGACCCTGCGCCTATGCCGATTGCAATCAGAAAGCCCGCCGCGAACGCAAGAATGTGCCTGAAATTCGGCTTTTTCTTTTTGACATTTTCGGTTGGCATTGCTTCGTCTATAAAGCTGTCGTCTATCCAACCTATCACTTCGTCGATTTTCTCTTTTTTCATACTTCAAAGCCCTCCTTCTCCAAAAAATTTTTAAGCTCTGTCCGCAGTCTGGAAAGCGTCATTTTGACCTTTCCCTCACTTATTCCGAGCGACGCGGAAATGCCGCGCACCTCGCTCATATACCAATATCTGCGAACGAAAATTATTCTTTTTTCTTTTTCAATCGAGCCGAGGAAACGGTTTATCGCGTCGCGCAGGAGCGACGATTCGAGTCCGTCGTCGCATGCGCCGAGAACCTCCGAAAGCTCATCGTCAATCAAATCCGTTTCCGCAAAGCCGCGTTTATCTGCGGATTTTTTTCTCATCCTGTCGATTGATATTCCGCGGACGAGCTTTCCGAGAAAGGCGGAAAGCTTTTCCGGTCTTGCCGGCGGGATGAGATTCCAGAGACGGAGATATGCGTCATTTACACATTCCTCCGCGTCAAGCTCGTCTCCGAGAATGTTTTTTGCTATGTATCCGCAGAGTTTTCCGTATTTTTCTCTCGTGCGGGCAATTCCCTCTTCCGAACGGGCGAAAAACAAGTCGACTATTTTTTCGTCCTCCAAAGCGTTTCCTCCTTTCCGCTCCGTAAAAGCGCCTTACACCTATAATAACCGCAAAAAGGGTGCGAAAGGCAACAAATTTTCAAAAAATTTTTTCGGAAATTAAAAAATCCTCCGGGCGGAGGACGTTTCGGAAGAAAAAAGGTGCGCTCCGCGCGGGGTTATTACGGTTTGTGCGGGACTTTTGTGCCTGCGGGAACGGGGGCGCACAAGAATTTTTTGCCTCCCACTTTGGGGGATATGCAAGCGGTGCGGAGCACCCTTGCAGGCTTCGCCGAGAAGAGGG
>ENA-ORSL01000648-ORSL01000648.1-human-gut-metagenome-genome-assembly--contig:-NODE-648-length-34322-cov-4.277818_pt1 | contig 34322 bp, 32 predicted proteins | sample MGYA00242190_ERZ509157 | MGnify/ENA primary metagenome ERZ509157 (study PRJEB26280, sample SAMEA2338664) | human gut metagenome | biome: human gut; feature: human-associated habitat; material: faeces...
TTTTATTTTTTATTTTTAATTTTGTTTGATGCATTCACATATGCTCACACAATTCAAAACGAAATTGCCGATAATGTAATTAGGCTTCATATCATAGCAAATAGTGATGATGAATTAGATCAAAATTTAAAGTTAAAAGTTAGAGATGCAATTTTAAAGTACATGAACTCTAAGGATTTTAAAGACTATACTTCTGCTTATAATAATGTTTCAAATAATTTAGCAGATTTTAATAAAATAGCCACAAGCACTTTGAGAGAAAATAATTGTTATAAAAATGTTAGGGTTGAATTCAAAGAATGTTTATTTCCTCAAAAAAAATATGATTTTTTAACATTTCCTTCTGGCAAATATATGGCACTAAGAATAATAATAGGAGATGGAGACGGACATAATTGGTGGTGTGTAATGTACCCAACTCTTTGCTTTTCTGAAACGATATGTTCAAGTAATGATGCTGGTTTAACTTTAAAAGAATCTTTGAGTAAAGAAAGTTTTTCAATAATTACAAATAAGAGTAAATTTAAGTTTAAAATAGTCGAACTCTTCAATTAAATATGTACTTGTAAATGTTTTTTAGTTGTGGTATATTTTTTATGCAATAGGAAAGCGTATTTTCCTTAAAATATGAACGAGGGTGAATCTATGGATTTTTTTAACTATTTTACATCACCATTAGCTATAGACATTTTACAAAAATTATTATTAGCATTTGGTTTATCTTTCATAATTGGTATAGAAAGAGAACTAATTCATAAACCTGCCGGAATTAAGACTCATACACTTATTTGTATGGCTGCTACTTTAACTATGTCTCTTGGCATGTACGTTCACGACTTGTTTCCAAATACAAATGTGGATCCAACTAGATTACCAGCCCAAATTCTTGCTGGTATAGGTTTTGTTGGTGCTGGAACAATTTTAAGAGAAGGTCTTTCTGTAAAAGGTCTTACAACAGCCGCAAGTTTATTATCAATAACTTGTATTGGACTTGCTGTGGGTGCTGGTTTTTTCGAAGGAGCTATTTACGCAACAATACTTATTTTTCTTATTCTTCGTTTTGTATCACCTTTTCAAAACCTTATTGCAAGCAAAGGAAAGCTTACATTGTTTACAATGACATCTACTAAAGAACATGGTGTTTTAAGTAAAGCACAAGAAATGTTTGAAGAAAAAGATGCAGATATAATAAATATTAAACAAATAAAATCAAATACAAATTCAAATATAATTATAAAATTTTTAGTTAAATGCAATGATAAAAAAGATAAAGAAGCTCTTGTTCAAGAACTTTGTAAATTAGATGGTGTTATTGAAGTAACCACTTTAGCGAAGATTGGTAGATTAGATATCGAATAATATAACTTTTAGAAAAGAGGTACATATGGATAAATTTTTAATCAAGGGTAAAACCCCACTTAAAGGAACTGTTAGTGTTAACGGTGCAAAGAATGCCGCTGTTGCAATTCTGCCAGCAACTGTGCTTATTAATGGTAAATGCAGAATAGATAACATACCTAATATAAGTGATATTTTGCGTTGCTATGATATTCTTGAATTGCTTGGCGCAAAAATAACAATAATTTCTCCAAATGAAATTGAAATAGATTGCACAAACATACAAGAAAAAGAAATTCCACTTGATATGACAAAAAAATTCAGAGCATCATATTATTTTATCGGTGCCTTACTTGGTAGATTTGGACATGCTTCTGTGGGTTTCCCTGGTGGATGCAATTTTGGTTCAAGACCAATTGACCAACATATAAAAGGATTTGAAGCATTAGGTGCTGACGTAAATTGTGAAGGTGGTATGATATATGCTACATCTCAAGAACTATCTGGCAATTCTGTATACCTTGATGTAGTTAGCGTTGGAGCAACAATGAATATCATGCTAGCTGCTGTTTTGGTTCCTGGAATAACAACAATTGAAAATGCTGCCAAAGAACCTCATATAGTTGACTTAGCAAACTTTTTAAATACAATGGGAGCAAATATCAAAGGCGCTGGAACAGATGTTATAAAAATCACTGGTGTTGAAGAATTACGCGGTGGTTCAACATATTCAATTGTACCTGATCAAATAGAGGCTGGTACTTTCATGATTGCAGCTGCTGCTTCACATGGCGATGTTGTTATAACTAATTGTATTACAAAACACTTAGACCCAATTTCTGCAAAGCTTATTGAGATGGGAGTTAATGTTGAAGAATCTGAAGACGGTGATAAAATTAGAGTTTGGTGCAACAAGAGGACTTCAAAAGCTAATATTAAAACTTTACCTTATCCAGGATTTCCAACAGACATGCAACCTCAAATGGCAGTTTTGCTTTCACTTTCTGATGGCACAAGCTACCTTACTGAAGGTATATATGATTCCCGTTTTCAATATACAGAAGAATTAAGAAAGCTTGGTGCAAAAATAAGAGTTGAAGGAAAAACAGCTTGCATAGAAGGTGTTGAAACTTTAACTGGTTCTCAAGTTACAGCAACTGATTTAAGAGCTGCTGCTGCACTTATAATAGCTGGAATCTGTGCTGAAGGTGAAACAGAAATATATGGCGTTGAACATGTTGATAGAGGATATGAGAAAATAGCTGAACGTTTTAAATCTTTAGGTGCAAACATAGAAAGAATATCAGAATAGTATTATACTTATAATATTAGGCATAACATACGGAGAAATACATATGATTAAGTTTTGTAATTTATTTAGCGGTAGTAGTGGTAATTCTACATACATTGAAAGTGAAAAATCAAAAATACTAATAGATGCTGGAGTTAGTTGTCAAAAAATTTCAAAAGCTCTTGCTAGTATTGGTGTTGAATTAGATGAAATAAACGCAATTTTAATAACTCATGAGCATATTGATCACACTAAGGGATTAACAACAATTTCAAAAAAATATAATACTCCTATCTATGCCACTCCAAAAACATGGACACAGATGGAAAGTTTGAATATTGTTCCTTCTTGCAGATATTTTTTTAATGCAGGCGAAGATTTTTATATAAGTGATTTAGATATTCATCCATTTTCAATACCTCATGATGCTATTGATCCTTGTGGATTCAGTGTATTATCTAATGGAAAAAAAGTTACTGTTGCTACTGACATTGGTCATGTTGAAGAGTCACTATTTTCAGAGATGAAAGGTAGTGATGTTCTTTTAATAGAATCAAACTATGATAACAACACTCTACTTTGTGGTCCTTATCCTTATTTTTTAAAGAAAAGAATTTCAAGTGATGTTGGTCATTTATCAAATGAAGCCACAGGAAAGCTTGTTAAAAGGCTATATGAAAACGGAGTTACAAAATTTATCTTAGGTCACTTAAGCAAAGAAAACAATTTTCCAGAACTTGCTTATCGAACTGTGTTAAATGAACTAAACAGCTCAAATATCAATACTCCTTTTGAACTATCCATTGCTGGCAGAGATACTATAGATGAAGTTACAGAATTAGTTTAGAAAAGAGGATTTTGAAGTATGAATATTAGAATAATTTGCTTAGGAAAAATTAAAGAGCAATCTCTTGCGACTCTGATTGACGAGTATAAGAAAAGAATAACAAAATATGCGAATATTGAAATTATTGAACTTGCAGATGAGTCAGTTCCAACTAATCCATCTGAAAAAGATATTTTAAATATAAAAAAATTAGAAGCAAATAAAATAAAATCAAAAATCCATCCTACTGATTTTGTAATTTCTCTTGATCAGTACGGAAAGCAACTTACTTCTGAAGAATTATCAGACAAAATACAAGATATTACATTAAAAGGTTTTAGTACAATAGACTTTGTAATAGGTGGAACTACTGGGCTTGATAAAGAATTAGTTGCTAACAGTAATATGGTTTTATCTTTTTCAAAATTAACTTTTCCACATCAACTTATTAGATTATTTCTTTCAGAACAAATTTTTAGAGCTTTTAAAATAATGAATAATGAAAAATATCATTGGTGATCTATCTTTTACTAACAGAATTTCTCTCGATTACCATTGGTATTTTTTTGTTTCCTATCAATGGTAAATCTATATCATATTCATATCCTAATCTAATATATATTGGTTTTCCATATTCCACTCTGCTTGATGTGTATGAGATTTTAAGCTTGTCGTCTTCAAAGCCTTGCTTTTTTAATTCTTTCTTTAATGTATTCATTTCTTTTTTAGTAAGATATCCATACTCTTCCATTATGAACACATATTTTATACATGTACTTGAAAGTCTTTCGTACCAAATGTATGGCATCAATATTTTTATAGACATAACCACCAATATTGACACAATTGATATTCCTATTGATATTATAATTGGAGTTGTTAATATTGCACTTCCTTTATTATTTTTCATATTTTCACCTTTTACCTTAATATTCAGTAACCATATTTAAATTTACATCTTCGTGTACTGTAAACACAAAAATATTTTCTAAGAATTCTTTTAATATAATCGGTCTAACTTTTACCTTTAACACAGTATGTATAACTCTGTTACTTGATCTTTTTTTAGTAAAAGTATCTTTTTTATTTTTTATATAAACATCATATTCTTCAACATCAATATGGGTTATTAATTTTTTATCATTTGAAAAATTATCATTCAACTCATAATTATGTTTTAATAATTTTAAAAACTCCTCTTTGTATGCTTCTTTGCTGTATGAAAAATTATCTGTATTTGTGATATTTTTATTTACTGCTATAATTGCTGATTTGTTCATGGAATACATATCCAGCTTAATACTATATAACACACTATTTATATGACTCATGAATATTGCAATAATAAATGTAAGAACAACTAATGCTATAGCAACAAATATTGTTCCTATCATTATAACATTTCCTCTACTATTCATATTCTTATTCCTTACTTAAGATATTTTGAAATATCTCTATTGTACAATTCGTCCCATCTATCTGCCACATCAAGCGAATATGTTTTGGTTCTCTTTCCATCCGATGAATATGCTGTAAACACCACAGTATATGCACTCAATTTTCTAGTAAATAGTTTTGATTCGTCTATTTTAAATCCATCTTTTGAAATATCTCTTAATGAATTCCATGAGTGTAAAGTCTGTGTAGTACCGTATGGAATAACATATGTCGCTGTGTAAATATTTCTGCCATTTCTTATTTTTGATGAAAGTTCTTTTGGAAATTTATATGCATTATTTAAAGCCTTTAAACTAGAATATCTTGTTTTTTGTTTTCTTTCTCTTGGCTCATCCCATTCAAATCTCTTTGTAATATCATCTAACGTCTTTATAGAAGTTCCACCAGCAAAGTTAAAATATACACCACTAGCATCTTCTGAAGTTTCTACTTCCATCTTTATAACTTGACCTGCACAGATACAATTTCTTTTTCCATCTTTTGTTTGATATAAATCAACTAATTGCTCTCTACCATACGAATCTGTTGAGACTCTTTTTATTGAACATGAATATATTCTTGGTGCTTCTTTATCATTTTTTATTATTGGATTTTCTATTTTTTCATTTTCAAATTTCACTTTAATATATTCTTTGGTAGTCGCATACATAGTTGGGTCTGATACAAAGTACGTTGATAAAAAAGAATTACATTCAAGCTCAATTATTATTTCATCAGAATTGTAATCTTTTCTATTTACTATTATCACATCATCTTTTGAAATATTGGTCTTTCTACTTTCACTAATTAAATTTTTATTTATACCGTTTACTTTTAACTGTGATTCTATAATCTTTATATGTTCTGGTTTTGCATATTCATTTAATCCTTCAACAAAAGCTCCAAAACTCAATGGAATTTCTATCATATCTTGGTCTTTTTTTACTATGTAATCATTTCCATTTGGTAATGTTATTGTACTATATAACTTTGCATCTGCTGCCATTGGTTTTATTGAAAATGTAGCAACCCAATAAATATTCCCCTCTCCTGGTTTTTCTGTATATACGCTTCCTGCACTTTTCCACGTTGCATAACTTTCAACTCTTGCCTTATTCAATCCAATTTTTAACGGTGTTAAATCATATTCAATTCCAAATCTTGAAAGTTTGCTGTTCAACATATAATCTCGTTGGATATCATATTGATACTTTGTCATATCATTCCATGACTCTAATGCATCTTTTATCTCTCTGTAATTCCAATTCAACGGAGATGTTCCCGAATTATAATCGTCTGGATATATTTCATTATGTACTAACTTTCCTGTATAGTCCTCACCCAATATCCAGTATTCTCCTCTTGTTCCATTTCCTCGCCACGCTCCTCCATTTAATGTCCAATTTCCATTTTTAGTTGTCTTCCATTTCTGCTTCTGATTACTAACATTTAGTGGAGAACCATATACAAACATATTATATTTTTCGTATATTTCTTCATTCAACTTCATTCCATTTATATTGACACTTTTTATTTGAATTGCATCTATCATATATTCAAATCCACTTGAATATGCGTATATGCAACTTGGAACTATGCTTATTACTACTAAAAATAAAATTATAACTTTTTTCATTATACCTACCTTTCAAATACTTCTTCTAAAGAAGATGCTTTGGGGAACATCTTCTTTTTGAAGTACAATTTAAATTTCACAGATAGACAATCTATGGAATAAACATTATTCAAACAAACTATCGTTTTGTTTTAAAATTTGGAAATGTAAAATACAGGATGCTCATATTCTTTTTGGTAAAAACAAATTACATATTTTCCGTATTTTTTTACTTCCGCATATTCTTTATCTCTGCCAACATTTGAAACATAATTAATACTTTTTTCTATCATATATTCAAGTATATCTTCCGCTTGCTGATATCCAAATTCTATTTCAAGAATCCTTAAAAAAGTTTCTTTCTTGTACTCATCTATATATATCTTATTTAAATAATCCGAATAATCTCGCCACATTTTTATCAGTTCAATTTTTAAATAGCAATCATTATTAAATTCATTCTTTCCTGATGATTCAGCTAATTTATATAACATGTTTTCATAGTATGTAAAAACAAAATCTGCACCACCATTTTCTATCTCTTTTTTATTTTCACCATGAGAAATTCTTAATTGATTAATAGTATATTTAGATGGTGAATAAATTACCTCGGTGTATGTATTATCTCTTATAAGTGATTCTATTTCTTGCACTACTTTTGAAACATTTATGATATTATTATTTAATTTGTACTCTTGGCTATTAGAATACTTTCCATTATCGTAAATAAGAATTTTATTATTTTCGATTTCATAATTAGGTTCCATACTATTGTCAGAAGTTTTATAATTTGATAAATCAACTCTTTTTTGAGGTGCATATGTTTTATAAATACTATTTTTATTTTGAGCATCAATCATTCTGCTTAATATAGTCACTGCTTCAGCTCGTGTTATGGTATTTTCTCCTCTAAAAGTTTTATCAGAATACCCATTTACAATATTGAGTTTTACAAGCTTTAGTACATTTGTTTTATACTCCCTTTTTAAATCTTTAAATTGAATATTACTCTTGTTTACATCATTTAAATCTATAATATTAGATATTATATTAACAGCATCATACCTTGTTAATAAGGCGTTATAGTCTGAATATTCATTTGTTATTAATTTATTTTTCTTTGCTGTTTCTATATAAAAATCCGGCCACACACTATTGCCAACTCTTTCTAACTTATAGTTTTTAACACTAATTATCATTTTCAAAAACTCTGCAATTGTTACATTATTATCTGGTCTAAAAGTATTATCACCATATCCATTTATTACATTATTTTGAACAGCTTTTACTATTGTTTCTTTTGCCCAATGATTCTCAACATCTATAAGTCGTGTGTCGCCTGCAAATACAGTTTTTGAAAACAAAGTGCAAATTATTATTGCAATAACATATTTTCTTTTCATACATTCTCCATTCTACAAAATTGCTTTTGCAATTCTTTTGCTTATATATTCATCATTACATTTGCTTGATATTATATCTTTTGTTTTATATTCATTTGCAAGTTTCCAAATAGTATTCTCATCATTCTTATTTGTTATGATTATTAAATTACTATATTTTTTTAGCAAGTCATTTTCAGCGTTATTTTCAATATATTCAGGCAAAATTACAAAATCATTTTTTGTACATCTAAAACTATAAGAATCTTTTACTTCAATATTTTCTATTCCTGCCGATATTAGCTTATCTTTTAGCTTTAAGTATTTTTCTTTTATATCAATAAAGTATATTTTCATTCTCCACCTCTCTTGTAGCACCAGTAACATTAAATACTGCTATTTCTCTTAAAAGATTTATTTGTTTTGCTTCATCATGAGTTATTGCAACTAGCACGGTATCTATATTACCATCATCAGGAGTTTTAACTTCTATTCCGTCACTATTAAAGGCTCCTAAAACCTTAGTTTTATCCAATATTTTTATTATTGTATATCCTTCATATTCATCACCAAGTGTTAGTCTTTCGTTCTCTGTCAAGAATGTATTTGCATATTCATTTTTTAGCGTTGCGTATACATTAATCAAAGAATTTTCTTTGATGGAATACGATATTCCATGTTCGGCACTTTGAATTTTTATTGCAATTTTTTCTTTTCCTGGCTCTATTTCATATATTGCTAAATTTTCTTTTGTATCAAATTGTTCTCTTATTGCTATTTGACTTTTATATACTTTATCTTTTAAATACAAACCATCAACTTCTGAAAAGTCTTGTACTATTTTTGTTGTTGCCAAAAAAGAGATTGGCATATTTACTTTTTCAAACATATCTTGTGTTATTTTTTCATTTGCTTCAACTTTTTCTTTAAAAGCAAGACACGATATAGTTGGTTCATAATCTATCATTTGCTTTTGAATGTATGTTGAGACAAAGAAAATTACCAATGTTATCAAGGCTGTAAGACCAAGCAATGTTATTTTATTCTTCATACTATCCTCCAAATATTAAACAGTAAATGGTGCACTTCCAGTACGTTCAAACCATGTAGATATTGTCGTCATCATATTATTAAATAATCCTTCCATTTGAGGATAGAAAACTGTTATTACTATTACCAACAATATTCCTGCAATAAGTATAACTTGCAATATTTCAGATCCTCTTTGTTCTTTTAATTTTTCTTTTAGTTTTTTCATAAAAACATCTCCTTATTTTAATTAAAAATTGTATTAAACCCTTGTCCTATTGAAGTAAACAAAGGATAAAACGTAAGTAAAACAATATTGCCTAGTGCAACAATTACTCCAAATGTTATATATAGAACTTTAACTCGTGTTGCCTCTTTAATTTTTTCTATATACTTAACCTTTAACATATTAGAAAGATTTTCTAATATTTCAATAATATCTCCTACTTTGTTATACTCTTTTAAAGAATTGCAAAACATGTTGATTTCGAGAATATCAAACTTGTTCTTCAATTCATCAAGAGCTATATCAATATTTAGTTCTGATAATTCATATTTCATTGAAAATTCTAGAATGGCTTTTTTGAAATCTTTATTTTTACAATTTTCAAATTGCCTTTTTAAAGAATCTTTTAGAGTCAAATGAGCAGATAATTGCAAACAGATTGAATTTATGACATTTAACAAATCTACACATATTTCACTATCGCGCGTTTTTTTGTTTGCTAGAATGTAAATATCTATAAAAATATATCCAATAATAAAAAATATTATTGCAACAAAAATTGAATGGTAGTTAATACTTCCCGCCAAAAATAATAAAAGTCCTAATGACATTTTTAAAACATAATATGAAATTGCATTTAATTTTAATGGGTATCCTTGCTTCGATAAAAAATCTTCCTTGGTTTTTAAAAAATTAAATTTTGAAAAAAGTTTTTTTAGAGAATAGTCTTTTGTTACATAACTTAAGTTATTTCGCTTTTTGTATTTATCTGATTTTAAGAAAATAATAATTTTGTTTGCTAACATATATGATAAAATAAAAAACAAAATATATAGTAGTATATCTATCATGACTTTCACGTCCTTGTTTTTGTTTTTATGAGCTCATTCTAGTTAGTTTTTTTCAAAAAGTCAACAAAAACGTTTCAGTAATTTTGACATCTTTCGACAATCGCCAATACAATTCGGCTTTAAATCAATATTTTTCATTAATAATCTTTTATTCATATTTTAATCAAATGAAAATGACATTTTATATAAATCTTATTGTGTGATTACTTAGTTTTTCTATTTATTGTAATATTATGTAAAATGTGCTATAATATTCTCATCTTATATTGTGCTTCTTGCTAGGTGGTCCTTTATGGAAGGCTAGCACATTAGAGATATTGCTTTGCAAGAACCATACTTGCTTTGCAATTTTCCATGGTATGGCAAAAAAATCAAGGAGGCTTCATAATGGAAAGACTAGAAAATGAGTTGTGGAAATTCTTAAAAGCTGCTTTTTGGGTAACACTTCTGGTTATACTAAGCGTAAGTGTCTTCTATCCAGACTTGCTTTTTTCTGTGATTGATTTTCTTTCCTATTACACAAAAAAACATTAATTTATGCGAGAAATCTTCAGCTTTCTTATACAATTACATTCCAAATAGCAACCGCCATTATAAATGCTATTAAATCACAAAATAAACCTATTAATAAAGCTCCCTTTGTCTTCTTTATTCCAACTGTTGCAGTGTATATTGCCAATACATATAAAGTAGTGTCACTAGCTCCCATTATGGTTGAAGCAATTTTTCCAACAAAACTATCTGGACCATTTACTTTCAATATATCTGTCAAAATTGCAAGAGCACCACCACCTGAAATACTTCTCATTAACCCTATTGGCACAACTTCTGTTGGAACTTTAAATATCGAAACCATTGGTTCTAATACTTTTACAAACAAATTCATTGCACCAGAATTTTTAAATAAATTAATCGCTATTACTACAGCCAACATTGTTGGAAACATTTTGGCTATTACACTAAAACCTTCCTTCACCCCTTCAATAAAGCAATCATATGTAGATATCTTTCTTTTTTCGCCAAACAACAGTATTGATAATATTATAAATGGAATCATTGCATAAGATATATATTCAATTACTTTCATCTGTTTTTTCCTTTCCTAAAAAGTTTTATGTTTTACTGAATTATTTCTTTACAAATTTAACTATCATAATGCCAACTATAACAGCAGTAAAGCTAGCAATAGCTATTGGTATAACCACTTCTGCGGGATTTTTTGAACCAGCAGATGCTCTTAATGCGATTACAGTTGTTGGTATTAGTTGGATAGACGACATATTTAAAACTAGAAACATTAACATTGATTTGCTTAAAGTATCCTTTTTAGGATTAATTTTTTGTAGTTCTTCCATTGCTTTTAATCCTATTGGCGTGGCAACATTTCCTAGACCAATTATATTTGCAGTCATATTCATAGCTATGTGACCAATCGCTTTACTATCTTTTGGAATTTCCGGAAATAATAGTCTTAAAAGTGGATATACAAGTTTTTGTGTTTTTTCTATTAGTTTTGAACTTTCTGCTATATACATCAGACCACACCACAAACTTATAATTCCAAATATATTTATACAAGTTTCTATAGTACTTTTTACAGATTCAAACACCCCAGTTGTCATTTCCTCAACTTTTCCATTGAACATTCCTATTATTAATGATATAATCATTAGCCACGGCCATATTTTATTCATATCTCATCTCTCCTCACAGAGCATTTATTTAATCATTTTATAAATATATATTAAATTCTTCATATTAAGATTCTTTTTATTTTCATTCTAAGATTTACACTTTCTTACACTTTTTTCCACTTTTTTACTTTTTTCTATTGACGTTTTCTATTAAACATGATATATTATCTTCATCAAATTTAGTAAGGGGGTATTTCAAATGAAATCAACAGGTATTGTTAGAAAAGTAGATGAATTAGGAAGAATTGTTTTACCAATAGAATTAAGAAGAACTCTTAATATTGATATAAAAGATTCAATTGAGATTTACGTTGATAACTCTTCAATTGTTCTAAAAAAATATGAACCAACTTGTCTATTTTGCGGAGAATCTGAAAATGTTGTTACTTACAAAGATAAGAATGTATGCAAATCTTGTTTGGAAGAAATGAAAAAAATGTAATAAAAAATGCGTGAATAACTTTGTTTATTTCACGCATTTTTTATTAAGAGGGTTGCAAATCTGTTACTTTCCTATTACATCAAAAAAAATTCCTGTGGGGTTTTATCCCCATCAGGAATTGCAACGAACCACATATTAATCTTAACTCCGACTATACATCATAACTACACATCTCACATTGCCTTTCGACAATGCAAAACATTCCGCCACAATGAATAATCTTTGCTCGACCTATCAAAGCATCTTAGCAAATGTAATACTCCAATATAAGGAGATTTACACTAGCACTTATATAGAATATTTTTTTCTTTAGTTACCCATTTCATGAGTAACTAAATTAAAATTTTTCTACTCTTCGACACTTAAAAAAGATCTTCGTTCAAATATATTACATATTAATCAACCATACAACACAAAAATAAGCTCACGTTAAATTATAGCTAACTTCACACATAATACACTCTTAACGCTGGTCTAATATAAATCTAAGTTTTGCTTAAACCCATAATAGCCTTTGCTCGAATAAAATTAAAACACTGTTCATGCTCTAAAGTCACTCTTAACTCAACTAATATTGATCCGATACTAATATTGTGTACAGAAAAATTATATATATTCATTTTTAAAAAAATTTTTTGATTTTATTTATATATTTTAATCTCGCCCATGTCTATTTTAGCTAATTCATATCCTTCTGCATTATCTATTTTTTCGACTTCTGACTTCATAATTATATCTGCTATTCTTAATTGGGTAGGATTTATCTCCATAGCTGCGATATAGGCACTTCTATTGCCTTTTGCGCCTGCATGTGCAAATCCTCTTAATTTACCTAGTATTATAACATTTCCTTCTGCAATTATTTCTGCTCCAGAATTCACATCTCCAAGTACAACAATACTTCCTTCAAAATCAATTCTTCTGCCTGATCTTAGCATTCCTTTTATAACTTTTGTTTGTGTTATTGTTGTATCTTTAGTAAATATATTATTTATTGTTGCAAGTCCCATTTGTTTTGGTCTCTCTATTTTTACCTCAAGATCTGTTTTTTCTTTTATCATGTTTTCGATTTCCGTTTCTTCACCATCTAGCAATCTTTTTCCAGTTACTATTATTGGTGGTTTTACATTTTCAAAAACATTATCCGACGCAGCAAGTATCTTTTGTAGTTTTTCTTTTATTTCCATATAACTTACATCTTTATTCAATTTTATTACAAGTTTGTCATTTTTGTTTTCAAAAAATACTTCTGTATTCATATTCATCATTTCCCTTCACTTAATTATTAATTAAAACTTCATCTATTGATCTTAATTGCATATCCTCTTTTATATCTTTGTTATCATATCCAAAATACTCTTCCATTACCTCTTTAACTGCTGGAGCTGTGTATGCACCATGTCCACCATGTTCAATAACACAAACAACTGCAATTTCAGGATCATGGTAAGGAGCAAATCCAACAAACCAAGCATGATCAGAACCACTACTTGCTGTAGCTGTTCCTGTTTTTCCTGCAACTTCTATTGGAAATGACTTAAAAGTACTATATGCTGTTCCACCAGTTTCACCTGTAACAGATCTCATTCCCTCAAATATTGTATTAATAGTTTCTTTCGAAATTCCCAAATTTCCAAGATTTATATCTGGTTTGTCAATTTTTTTATCAACTATAGCATTAACATTATTTGTTGAAACATCTTTTCCACTTGAATCTACAACATCTCTTAATATAGTCAAATCATTTTTTATTCCTCCATTTGCAAGCGTTGCAATATAATATGCCATTTGAATAGGAGTAAAACTATTATATGATTGACCTATACCAGCTGATAATGTATCTGCTATCATCCATTGTCTTTTGCCACCATCTTTTTCATTCAACTTTTGAATATATTCTCTTGAAGCTAATGTACCAGACACCTCGCCAGGTAACTCTATTCCAGTCCTTGTTCCAAGTCCAAATAAACTTGCATATCTAGATAATGTATCGATTCCCATTCTATAGCTTACGTCATAGAAGTAGTAGTTACATGAAACCTTAAGTGCTTTTTCTGCATCAACTAAACCGTGGTTTGTTCTATAGCCTTTCCATATCCAACATGCTGGCTTGTGTCCCTTATCATACACACCTTTTGTTAATATTTGTTCTCGTATTCCAATTGTACCCGACTCTATCGCTGCAATCGTTGTTACCATTTTGAATGTTGAACCCGGTGAATATGTTCCTTGAATTGCTCTATTAAACATTGGCATGTCCTTATTTTCAAAATATTTTTTATACTCGCTAGCACTGATTCCATCTGTAAATTCGTCTGGATTATATTCTGGATAGCTGGCAAGTGCAAGCACTTCAGATGTCTTTACATCTAGAACTACAAGTGCACCAGCTTTTGCATCTTCACATTTTTCTGCAAATCCACCTGTCTGAATTTTTTTAATATATTTTTCCAAAACTTCTTCTGCTTTCGTTTGTAAATCTAAATCGATTGTTAATATTACACTGCTTCCCATTTCACTTTCAACAGTTTCTTCTTTGTCTGTAACTCGTCCCTCTGAATCCATTTCTAATCTAAGTACACCATCTTTTCCTCTTAAGAAATCCTCAAAGGTAGCTTCTATTCCACTTTTTCCAACCATATCATTTTGATTGTATCCAAGATCTTTTTTCTTTTTGTATTCATTACTTCCTATTCTTCCAATATATCCTATTATGTGAGAAGCTACATTTTGTGTAAGATACTTTCTTATTGGATATGTTGTCACAACTATTCCTGAAAGCTCATTTCCTCTTTCTTCTATTTCCAACATACTTTCATTTGATATTTCTTTTGCAAGCACTACACTCTTAAAACTAGAATATCCTTTTGTTGCAATTTCATATCGTAATGCTATAACTTTTTTCACATCATTTATATCTTCATATTGTATTTCATACTTTTTCTTATAAAACTCAATAACTTCTTCAACACTAGCATCTCCACTTATTTTATTGCTAAGTTTCCAATTTTTTGCGCCTTCATCACTTTTATTAAATGCCATTGTTTCAAAGTCTATTGGGAAATTATTACTATATGTATCATTATTTTTCACTAAAATATTGGCTAACTTTAAAAGAACTTCATTCAATTTAACTTTAGATATTTTAGTATAATACAAATTAACATTATATCCAGTAACACTTGTTACCAAAAGCTTTCCATATCTATCGTATATTTCACCTCTAGGAGCAGTAACCTTTATTTCTCTAACAAGTCGATTCTCAGATTGTTGTCTATAACTCTCACCATTTACTATTTGCAAATTGAATAATTGACATACAAACACAATACCAATTATACAGACAATAACCATTAGTATGTTAAATCTAGTTCCAACGTTGTTATACATTATCCACTCCTTTCTTATAATAAATAATAACTATTCTTACTTTTGTTTATTATTTCTCCAAGCCCACTTAGTGGCTTAAATAGTATTCTTGCAAGTATCATGTTATACAAACTTTCTTTTAAAATTATGCAAAATGCTGAAAGTGGTTCAAATTCATATCCATAAATCAACATGAAAATTAAATAAACTAATATTTCCATTATTGCAGTCAACGCTGCAACCATATAGACCATAGAGAGTTTGTTTTCTTTTGAAAAACCTTTACTAAACTCACCACTTGCAAATCCAACAAGCATATACATTAAAAAATATACTCCAAAAGTTTTTCCGTACATTATATCAGCTAAAGCCCCATATACACCACCAGTTAATATTCCTGGAAGCCTTCCAGAGCTAAGTCCTATACCAACAACCAAAACAATTCCTATATTGGCCGCTGTACCAAAAAGCTTAATTTCATTAAAGAATGTAACTTGCAAACCTAAACATATCCATATTAAAATAAAGACAATAATTCCTATAAGAATTTTCTTCTCCACTTTTATCTCCTTTATTCAACATTATTATCTGCATCATCTGTTATTATAATAGCAAGTGTTTCAACCTTATCAAAATCAACATACATTTGTAAAACAGCTTCGTTTTCAATAGGATTCTTTTTATTTACAACTTCTATTACTTTTCCTATACCTATTCCTTTTGGATATATACCACCCATTCCAGAAGTTTCAAGTTTGTCTCCTTCCACCAATACAGTTCCAGATGGAATATTTATAACCTTTAGTTGCTGCTTTTCTAGTAATGATATGCTACCTTTGCAAACGACTTCATCTCTTGTTCGTGTAATTCTGGCACTTACAGAATTACCAGCATCCAATACAGATATTATTTTTGCCGTATTCTTTGTAACTGTTTCAACATATCCAAATAGACCAGCTTCTGCTATAACAGTCATACCAGGTTTTACGCCATCATTAGAGCCTTTATTTACAACATATATAGCCTCCCAATTAGTGTTAGATTTCGATATAATATCTGCCACTACAACATTATAATCTGGATATTTATTAGACAAATTTGCGTGGCTTTTTAACAATTTATTTTCTGCATAAACTTCCTCATACGTTATAACTTTTTCTTCTAAAGATTTAACCTTTTCTTTAAGTTCTGAATTCTCTTTTTTTAATTCATCAATATTCGAAAAAAGTTCATTATTTCCCGTTACATATTCTTTCAAATGAACATATGCTCTTTGAGGTAATATAATAATATCATTCAATAAACTTTCTATAAGAGTTACTTGTCGCGTTTTTCCATTTGTAATTGCAATACATGAAAACAAAGCTATTACAAAAATTACTTTAAAAATATTCTTTAGCCAATTTTCTCGCACTCTTATATTCTCCTTCCGTTTATCTTCTCTTTTTTGAATTTATCAAAACACTCTTTAAAGAATCTAAATCATCTAAAACTTTACCTGCACCTTTTACTACACAATCAAGCGGATTGTTTGCTATATTTACTGGAATACCTGTTTCTAAAGCCAACAATCTATCAAAATTCTTAATCAAAGCTCCGCCACCTGATAAAGTAATACCATTTACCATTATATCTGCTGATAATTCTGGTGGAGTTTTTTCCAATGTCATTTTTATTGCATCTATAATTTGCATTATTACTTCTTTCATTGCTTCTTCAATCTGAATTGAATTAACAGTAATAGTCTTTGGCAAACCAGTTGAAAAATCTCTTCCCTTAACATCCATCTCCTCTGTAGTCATTGAAGGATATGCACAACCTATGTTTACTTTTATTTCTTCTGCAGTAGTTTCACCTATTGCAACATTAAACTTCTTTTTAACATAATCAACTATAGCTTCATTTAGTTCATCACCAGCAATTCTAAGTGATCTACTTGTTACTATTCCGCCAAGAGAAATTACACAAATCTCACTTGTACCACCGCCAATATCAACAATCATAGTTCCACTAGGATCACTAATCTTAAGACCTGCACCAATTGCAGCTGCAATTGGTTCTTCCATTAAGTATGCTTCTCTAGCACCAGCATTTAAAGTTGCTTCTTCAACAGCCCTTTCTTCAACCTCTGTAACTCCAGTAGGAACACAAACAACAACTCTTGGTCTTGCTATTACATATCTCTTACAAGCCTTATCTACAAGGTATTTTAACATCATCTTTGTTGCCGTAAAATCTGCAATTACACCATCTTTAAGTGGTCTAACAGCATTTAAGTTTTCAGGAGTTCTTCCAAGCATTTCTTTTGCCTCTGTACCAACAGCTACAACTTCACCAGTATACTTATTCATTGCAACAACTGATGGTTCTCTAATTATAATTCCCTTTCCTTTCAAATGTACTAACGTGTTGGCTGTGCCAAGATCAATTCCTATATCTTTTGCAAAAAAGCCCATTTAATTCAACCTCCTAAAACTTATTCATCCTTTTTAAGCTACAATACTCACCATTTCCTATAACAATGTGATCAAGTAATTCTATGCCAATCAACTTTCCAGCATCTCTCATTTTAATCGAAAATAGCACATCACTTTTGCTAGGTGTTGGGTCGCCACTTGGATGATTATGAGCAACAATTATTCTAGTAGAATTCAATCTTATTGGTTCTTTAAAAACATCTCTAGCCTCTATTAATGTTGCATTTGCTGTTCCAATACCAATAGTAGAAATCTTTACTACTTGATTCTTTACATTTAGAACAACCACTTTCATAATCTCTTGAGAAGCATCTCTCATATCCGGCATTAAAATATTAGCGACTTCATCTGGTGTTGTCACTGATTTTTTTGAAATATTATATGGTTTAGATATTCTTTTAGCTAGCTCAATCGTAGCTTTTAATTGAATTGCTTTAACACGACCTAAACCTTTTATCTTCTGTAAATTTTCTATAGAAATATCATTCAAAAAACTTAACCCTGCATTCTCACCATCTAAAAGTAAAACCTCCTGTGCCAATTCAATTGAAGTTTTATTTTTCGTTCCACTCTTTATAATCACAGCCAGAAGCTCCGCATCAGATAATTTAGTAGCACCATAATTTTCAAGTTTTTCATATGGTTTTTCCATTTCAGGCAAATCTTTAATTTTCATGTATAATCCTTTCTGTAAAGAATTGCCCCCTATATATTTAAATCTTTCTATAAACAAGAATAGCTATCAAAATTCCTATAATACTTGCAACATTTAATTGTACTAAGAATTTAAAAGAAATTTGTAATATACTTATATCAAGTACAAGTGGTTCTGTAAGTCCAAAACTTTTTCCATACGCTAGCCATGATAAAAAAGAAACATTAGCTGCAAGTTCACCAAGAAGTCCTCCTAAAATTATTCCTGAAAATAGAAAAATTAAAAACACCCAAAATCTTTTTTCACTCATTTAAAAACCCCTCTTCTTTTGTAATCTTTACGCTTCTAATTATATATTTATATAAACGTGTTTTCAAGTATTTCCGTAATATCCATGCGACATTTTATTACAATCTAGACACATATATAGTTTACAATTTTCATTGCTTAGTTTGTGGTGGTTTGAAAATAAATTATTTCTTTTTGCTTCTTACATTCAAAAGTAAAAAATACTTGAGTCTAAACAAACTCAAGTATTTACAACATAACTAAATTATTCCATATCTTCTTTTTTGTCCTCTTATAGAATTAACTAGATAACAACTCCATATATTATACTCTTCTGTATCTTTCCTTATTATCTCGCACCTAAATTCCCCTTGCTTTTCTTTTATAATTCTAATTATATCACCTTCAAGAAGTTTAAGTGCTACCAACTCTTTTGATAAAATAGAAATCCCTTTATCTGTCAAAATTAGCTTCACTATGCCATCTGTTCTTAATTTATTTTCTTTATTATCAATTATATCAAATCTTACATTTGCAACTAACTTATTTTCTTCATTCAACTTAAAACTATCAAGTCCTCCAAAGAAATCAACCAAATTATCTGCCACAGATTTAGGTATTTTAACTTCTCCAGCTCCAATACCCTTTTCTACAATGCTATTAGCCTCGATCATAAAAGCGTTCATATTTGCATAATCTATTTCATTAGACATCAATATAGTTGGCTTCTTCTTCTCTTCCGATTTTTCACTAGTATTGCCATATAACTTTTCCAAATCTTTTTCGCTCTTACTTAAACGTTTAAGCATTGCATCCTTCTCATTTTTTTCTTTTTTTAGTTCTTTTTCCGTCTCAAGCATTACATTTTCTCTCATGCCTAATCCCATGTCTATATCTATGTCAACATCTTCATAATCATCTGTGTTGATTATACTATTAGTAGCACCTTCATCATAAACTTGCTCACCAATAACACTTTCTTTGTTACCATACATCTCACTAATTCTTGGTATCTTTCTATCAGTTATCCTTGCAACAATGTCACCTTTTTCAGCAAGCAAAATTACTTCATCTTCGCCAATACTATGAAATTCATTTACAGTACTCATCAATATACTGTTTTTTGCACTTTCAAATAACTTTCTATCATCTTTTTCATATTTTATTTCTGTAACAATAGAAACATTATCTAAAAGCCCTCCACTTGAAAGCTTAGCACCAGTAACATAAATATATGAATCACTATCTTTTCTTTCAAAAATAAAAGCTCTCATCTCTACTTTGCTTTCGTCAGTATTAATATGAATATTTAATTTACATCCAATGGATAATAATTTAAGCATCATATCTTTAGAAGTGTTTTTTCTATCAACTCCAATAAACACATTAATTTTAGTACCTTGTTTTATTGCATTTTCAATTTCGTCTTGAATAACCTCAACACCTGTATCCTTTACTAGTCCGGCAATAACATAAACTTTATCAAATTTTTCTTGCAATCTTTGATTTAAAATTTCTCCTAACTTAACTTCTTTTGGCTGATTTAAAAATTTAACTTCCATAGTATAGCTCCTTTTTATATAAATTCCATTCATAATTTTACCATAATTTTACTCAGAAATCAATAATTCATCAAAATTAATTTACATAATATAAGAGCGTCGCTTACATTATTTAACATAAAACGACTTTTTTGCATAGTATGTATTATCTTTAAGATAAATTTAAATCTTAAATACTATTCCATTGAATAAAACTTATAAATTGCGGAAACAATTAAATTAGAATTTATTATTGGGAGTGAGAATTTTGGTTATAAAAAGAGGAGATATGTATTATGCTGACTTAAGCCCTGTTGTAGGTTCAGAACAAGGTGGTATTAGACCAGTACTTATAATACAAAACGACGTTGGAAACCGCTATAGTCCTACTGTAATAGCTGCTGCTATAACTTCTCAAACGAGTAAAAGTCGACTTCCAACTCATATAAATATAGATTCAAAAGAATTTGGTCTCATGAAAGATTCTGTGATATTAGCAGAACAAATACGTACAATAGATAAATCTCGCCTTATGGAAAAAATAGGGCAGGTTGATGAAAATGTAATGGGGCAAGTTAATTCGGCTTTAGGTATAAGCTTCGGTTTAGTTTAAATTTTGTTGTTTTTATAATTAGACTGAATTTTTAAAAATTTTCGGTATTTCAATTCTTGGTTTTTTTTGATTAAATTTTTTTCAAATAAAAAGGCTTTCTTGTATAGAAAGCCTTTTTATCTAATATTAACCATTATTTGTTATTGTAAAATTCTTTGTTGCATTATCTAAAACATAATTTTTTGAATAATCTTTTGATTTTGTTTCATTTGACATTACTGCTTTTGCTGTATATGTACCAACTTGCGTTCTTCCACCTTCTACAGCCAATTCAATAACTTCTCCATTCACTCCACTTATTCTAGTATTCTTTACTTTTGGTACTTTATCTGTTCCATCGTACTCGAAACTATTTGTATCTTGCCATTCAACTTTTAGTGCCATTGGTCTTATTTCCCATGTAAGCTTTTTCTCACCAGTACTGCCGTCACCCCAAGAATATTTTTCTGGATCTTTTAAAGTTAATTTTATAATCTTCTTTTCACCAACATTTGTAAGTTCATTCGTTGATGGTGTCTTGCCATCAGCCTTATAATAACTAATATTTACTTTGCTACTATCTATATTTCCCAATGGAGCTTTTTGGACTTTACCATTATATGTACTATCTCCTGTTAATGTTGGTGCTGTAACTTTTGTTTTTTTAGTATCTGCTTTGTTGCCTCCACCAGAATTATTTCCGGTTGACGAGCCACCTCCGCTATGCTGTGTACCACCACCTTGTGTTGTTTGACTATTTCCGCCAGAACCACCATCAGATTCAGAAAAGATTCCCATAATTCCATTAAATACTGTTATCAATGTGGCTAGCAAAAGAACACCTACTATATACCTTATTGAGCCATTCTTTAAATCTGCTTTCTCATTTGCTGATGCCATCATATATCTTATGGCAATAACAAGTATCACTCCTACAGCAATAGCCCAACCAAACCATACAACATATCCTAATATGCTATTGCCCATGTCAGAAAGTTCTCCTCCATTTGGTTCAGGATCCCCACCTAATATACCAGTAACCGTCGCTAATGCTGGTGTAGCAGATAATATAATCATCACTATAGATATTAATATGCTTCTAAATATTCTTTTCTTTCTTAAATTCATAACAGGTCCCCCCTATCGTACTCTTATATAAATGATACCATATTTTTTCAAAATAAAAAACATTTTTTGCAAATTTATTGCATGTTTCAAGCACAAGAAAGCTGAAAATTTTTCACACAAATAAAAAAAGTAGAAAATCAAATAATTTTCTACTCTTAATTTATATTATTAAACTTCTTTTACTAAGTACATATATAATAGTTCAAGCACTTCCTCTTTTGATTCAAGCATGTTAATCTGATTTCTAATTTGTGTAGCTAATGGCAAGCCTTTTATATACCAGCTTATATGTTTTCTCATTTCCCTAACTGCAATGTATTCTCCTTTTAACTCAGAAAGTAAGTCATAATGTTTTTTTATTATTTTATACAATTCTTCTTGTTTCATATCTATTTTTTTTTGTTCAATGATTTCTTTAAAAATCCATGGTTTTCCTAATGCAGCTCTACCAACCATTATCGCATCACACCCAGTATATTCTATCATTTTATTAGCACTATCAATGTCAATAATATCCCCATTTCCTATTACCGGAATATTTACACTTTCTTTAACTTTTTTGATAATATCCCAATCTGCAATTCCAGAATAAAATTGTTCTCTAGTTCTTCCATGCACTGCAACAGCAGAAACGCCATTCTTTTCTAATATCTTTGCAATTTCAACTGCATTTACATTTTCGTCATTCCAGCCTTTTCTAATTTTTACAGTAACTGGCACAGTTGAACTTTTTACTACTTTGTATGTTATTTCGTCTATCAACACTGGGTTCAACATTAATTTACTTCCATCATCATTTTTTATAACCTTTGGAGCTGGACATCCCATATTGATGTCTATTATATCTGCTTTTTCACTCATTCTTTTTGCTACATTTGCCATTATATCAGCATCAGAGCCAAATATTTGTATTGCAACAGGTCTTTCTTTTTCGTCTATTTGAGTTAGTAATTTTGTTTTTTCATCATTATAATATATTCCCTTAGCACTTATCATCTCTGTATAAACAAGTCCAGCACCAAATTCTTTGCATATTGATCTATATGCCAAGTCCGTTATTCCAGCCATTGGTGCAAGAAAAACATTGTTTTTTATTTCAACATTTCCTATCTTCAAATTATATTCTCCTCTTTATTCAAACATTTTTCTTGTTCTATGTCCATTTACACTTAATAATAAACCTAACCCTATAAAGTTAGTAAGCATAGCACTTCCACCATAGCTTATAAACGGAAGTGGTATACCAGTTATTGGCATCAAACCTATATTCATTCCAACGTTTTCAAGAAAATGTGCCAAGTACATTGTTGATATTCCTGTGGCTACTAACATTCCAAACAAATCAGACGTCATTTTAGCTATATAAAAACCTCTTATTATTAAAAGCACAAATATTACTATTACCAAAGCTGACACAATAAAGCCCATTTCTTCACCTATAACTGCATATATAAAATCTGTAACTTTCATTGGTAAATACCCAAGCTGTGTCTGATTTCCTTCCATTAGTCCCATTCCCCAAAGTTGTCCAGATCCAACCGCTAATTTTGCTTGAATTATGTTATATCCTGCACCTTGTGGATCTAATTGCGGATTTAAAAATACATCAATTCTATTTTTTGCATGGATTGGCAATACATAATTATACGCCAATGGAATCGCAATTGCAGTTATTAGTATTGCTCCAATGATATATTTGTAATTTATACCTCCTGCAAAAAGCATAGTTGCAGTTATTGCAAGTAAAACCATTGCTGTACCATAGTCTGGTTGCTTAATTACAAGTAGTATTGGAACTGCAATAAATGCAAGTATTGTTAAAACCACCAAAGGGTTATTTAATGTATTTTTCTTTTTGAAATGTTCTATCACTTTTCCTAGTCCTAAAATTAAAGTAATCTTTCCCAATTCACTTGGCTGAATGCTTATAGGACCAAATTTAAACCAGCTAGTTGCACCATTTATTGGAGTTGTGAAAAGTACTGCTATGAGAGCTAATACAGTAATAACATATAATGGCACCCATAGTTTTCCGCAAAATATCATAATCTATAAATATTATAACTATCATTGTCACAATTCCAACGCCCATCCAAGCTATTTGTTTCATTGTTTCTGCTGTGTCGCCCTCTGCTCCTCCATTTGCACTGTACAACGCAATTATTCCAATTATAAATAATGCCAAGCTAAAAATAATAATGCTATAATCTAAAGCTTTCAATATTTTTTTTAACATTATTCCTCCTTCGTTGCTCTTATCTCTATATACAAATTTGCACACGAGCTGAATCTCCCGTGTGCAATTTTCAATCGAAAATGTTTTAGTTTTCTTGATTTTTCTTCTTTGATGTTACTTTTTTTCTTGTTTTTGTTGATTTCGTTGTTTTTACTTTAGTTTTAGACTTTTCTTCTTTTTCCTCTTTTTCTTCTTTTTCTAAAACTTCTTCCTTCTGGTCTTCTTTTTCTTCTAAAGTTTCTTCACCTTTAATCTCTTCCACAACTATCTCTTCTTCTTTTTTTGAAGATATGTTTTCTATGCTATTTAAAATATTTTCTGCAGCTTGTTCCGCTTCTTCTTCTGACATTATTTTTTCTTCTTCATTATCTTCAGATTCTTTCTTTGGAGCAATAGGTTTTACATTTTTTATTGGTATGTTTGCACACAATGCTGGTCCTTCAACATCAAGTCCAGACTCCAATCCTCTTGTGATTTCAACTTCTAATGCTTCTTCATCAATCTCTATATATTTCTTTATTACATCAATAATTTCTTTTTTCATCATTTCAAAGAAATCTGGTGACACACTTGCTCTGTCTTGCATTAGCACTAATTTTAATCTATCCTTTGCAGCTTGTTTTGATGCAGGCTCTTTATCTTTTTTCTGCAAGTTTTTAATAAAATTTAGTACTGGCTCAAAAAACTCTTTTATTTCCATTATGGCGCCTCCTAATTCTAATTTTATTATAAAACTAACAACTATTTGCCAGCGAAAGCAATCTTCATCTTCTGCCAGAAACTTTCATTTTTACCAGGCATTGTGATTTCTATTTGTTCGCCCAATATTCTTTTTGCAGTTTCCATATAAGCTTTACCCGACATAGATTTTGAGTTTGTTACAGATGGCTCACCTTTATTTGTTTGAATTATAACATTTTCATCATCAGGAATCGCACCGATAAGTTTAATTGATAACAATTCTACTATATCATCAGCGTCCATCATTTGGCCTCTTTGAACCATTTTTGTTCTAATCCTATTTAATATTAGTTGAGGTTTTGGTAAATTACTTGATTCTAACAAACCAACTATTCTGTCTGCATCTCTAACTGCAGAAACCTCTGGCGTTGTAACGACTAATGCTCTATCTGCACCAGCAATAGCATTTTTAAAACCTTGCTCTATTCCTGCTGGGCAGTCTATAATTACATAGTCAAATTCCATTTTTAATTCTTCACATATTTTTTTCATCTGTTCTTCATTAACAGCATTTTTATCACGTGTTTGAGCTGCTGGTAATAAAAACAAACCTTCATATCTTCTATCTTTTATTAAAGCTTGTTTCAATTTACAGTTTTCTTCAACCACGTCAACAATGTCATATACAATTCTATTTTCAAGGCCCATAACAACATCTAGATTTCTAAGTCCTATATCTGTGTCAACTAATGCTACTCTTTTTCCCATCATTGTTAAAGCTGTTCCAATATTAGCTGCACTTGTTGTTTTTCCAACCCCACCTTTTCCTGATGTTATAACGATTACTTCACCCATAAAATTATATCCTCCAATCTTTAAATAAGCCTTTCAAGATTTTCTTGCAAATGCTTATTTCCGTACACTTTTATATTATAGGTATAATGCTTAAAAGTCAAGTGTTTTTTGGGGTTTCTAATATAAAAGAGGATTCAAGCTAATGCTTGAATCCTACAAACTTTTTATTAATTTTAACCCTATATATTAGTGTGTTCCTTCTGTTTCATAATCATTTGAAGATCTATAATCTGTTTCAAATATTCCAACTATTCCTACTGGAATATCTGCATTTTTACCATTTGGTAACTTTGTTGGTGTTGTTGGCTCTAATGGAGTAACTCCTGGAGTAACAACTTTTCCTGGCCATTCTGGTGTTAACTCTGCTTTGCCTTCATTTAATGATTCTGGGCCTTTATACTCTAAGTATTCCCATTTGTCATAACTTGTTCTTATATTGAATTTAACTAATATATATCCATCTTTCTTTATTATATTTGGATTATTTATTATGTCAGAAGATGTTTTTCCTTGTGGAACTGCTACTGTTGATGCTGGAAGTTTATATCCTGCATACCAGTGTCCTACAGCTCCCAAAACTACATCTTTCCCATTAGCAGCGTCTTTTAAAACGCTCCATCTTGTGTTATATGCAAATCCATTTGTTGCATCACTTATGATAGCTGCTTCATTTTTCTTATATAATCCATTTCCAACGTATTCAGTAAGGTTGTTATAACATAATCTTAAATTTTCTGGCATACTTAATCTTGGAAAATATCCAATATTAACATTACTTGAATAATTATAGCCTGCTCCTAGTTTGTTATTCATTATTCTTACTGAATCTATAAGTTCTTGCTTGCTAACTTTCATAAATGGACTTGTTAAATTTGTTATAACAGGGATATTTGTTTTGTCACCTGTACTTATCTTGATGTACTTTTGTTTTGTTGTATTATAATATAAATCTACTCTTTCTGCCTTTCCACCACTTTTACTTACAAAGTAGAACCCTTCTGGTTGTATACTTACATTTACATTATTACTCTTTATTCCTTTTGTTTTAAAATCAAATGCTATTGTGTACCCTAATTTTGGTGCATATTTATATCCATTAACTGCATTTTGTCCAAGCTGTCCAAATGCAAATTCTTTTGCTGTTATGTAGTTTCCATTTTGACCCTTTATATTTTGCCATCCCGGATCATTTGTTGAGGAAATTCTCAAATCATAAATCTTTCCAACTATCTCAACATTTATATCTTTTGTTGCAATATAATTGTTCGGATCAAGGTTTGCACCTTCTTGAGATGGAGAATTTATTGATCCATTTTCAGCAACAACTCTTGTTTTAATTGTACCCGCTCCTTCTTGTGCCCATACTGGTATAGTAAATGTATATTTACCTTCCGTTGTGGCTTTTCCAAGTGAACTTAACCAAGTTCCCGCTTTTATCATAGTTCTTGAATTTCCTTCATGCAAATATGCATCAAAAGATAATTGTACATCTTTAATTTTACCCCAGTTTGTTATAAGTTTTGTTACTGCTTGATATGAGTTATACAACCTTGCCATGTAGCCTTTTGAATTTCTATGTTGACCATCATTAGGTATTGTTATTGTAAAGCTTTTATCTAGTTGTAAATACTTTCTTGTATTATCAATATTAATTTTTTGATTTATAAATGGCTCTATATATGTAATACTTGCATTGTTCACTACTGGAGTGTGAACGAAAACACTATTAACTCCCATAACAAAAGGAATACCACTATAATTTACAGCACCATTTGTTGAATAATTACCATTTTCTTTTGTTGGTGGTATCATCTTAGTTGTGCCATTTGATGTTTTTACTATATCTGGTTTATGACTATTTGTGCTTTTTGTTGTAACAACTAAACCTCTATACTGATAATTGCAGCTTCCTGTTTGTGTTATCGCTGAATTACATTCACCCATTATAGAATTCTTTATGCTCTGTATAGTTGGGTTTAAAGAAGCCTCTGCTTCAGCTCTAGAATTAAATGGGCCTCGTCCACTTGACATAGTCTTACTTACATTAGGTAAACGTTTTTTTACATTAATTGTTTGTGGTCCTACTACAGGTCCACCTGTAAGACCTATAGAAACACTTCCATCAACCGGTGCACCATTTATTGTAGCATTGCTTACAGGATACATCGTTGATACCGGAACATCATGATATACTTTTTCTGGCGCTGTATACGAAAATCCTTTCTCTGTTTTTGAAACTGATCTTGTGTGTGTACCCCAATGATGATTTACTGGTACGTACTTAGCAACGGTTTTTCCATTTTCGTCTTTTTTGTATACTTTTTTAGTGCAATGACATGGTACTATATAAGTTGCATTTGCAACTAGCGTAATATCTCTAACTCCTGCTGTTCCAACATATTTTCTTTCTGTTACACTATACAAAGAGTCATCCGCCGTTGCCGCAAATTTCAAATTTTCACTTGTTGGAATAGCTTCACTAACATTATATATATCGCTACTTATGCTTCCATTTCTTGATGGTTCTTTATGTTTATAAGTTGCTGTACTTATACTAATGTTTGCCCATCTATGTGATTCATTTGGCTGATCATCATCCTCTTGTGGTGTTGATGGACTACCTGGATCACTCGGATTTTCGACTTCACCATTTCTCGCATAAACTCGATCATATTTTCGAACTTCATAATTTACTCCATTTATTGTAATATGAGTAACAGCGTATATTCCCTCTGGAAAATCGTCTGGTAAATGCAGTACTACTTTACCATCCTTGCCAATAGTGGCTTCTACAGTTATATTTTTACCATCCTTTGCTAAGTAGCCATATGGAACACCATCTTTAAAATTGGGACTGTTTTTATAAATATCATAGTATTTTTTGCTTCTATCAGGTGTATTAAAATAGTCTGCTACTCTTTCTGAAAACTCTTCTGTTGTCATATGTTCAGATCGTGTTAACGTCACTTTAAAACTATCTACCTTTTCACCATTTACAGTTGGAAGTTTACTAGATTGATCTGAGTCTACATATCTTATTCCAGTATTAATATCTTCTCCAGCTCCTATATGTGGCTCTGGCGTGTATCCAGGGCTATCTGTTGTATAATGCTCTCGGAAATTTTGAAAAACATTTGAATCATTCAACGTTTGGGCAAATTCCTTTGCCATCTCTAATTCATCATTATAGTTTTCGGTAGTTATTGTCAGATTATCTTTTTCATCTCCATAGCACATAATTGAAAAACTAAGTATGGAGATAATCATAATACTTAATAATAAAATAATTGATATTTTATTTTTTCTAACAAAATTCATATGAATCTCCTCCTTACTTTATAGATAAGAATCTATATATAATAGTTGCTACTTCTGCTCTTGTCATATATCCATTTGGTTTAAAGCTTCCATCTGTGTATCCATTAATCAAACCAAGGTCAGTCGCATTCCTTATATAAATTTGGTCTATTTCACTAAGTTCTGAAATGTCGTTAAATGTGGTTGTTTTTAATGTGGCTTTTCCATCCTCATAAAAAGCTCTTCTTATATTTTTTTTGCTAGCTGTTTTAGATAATACAACAACCATTTCTAATCTAGTAATAGGATCATCCACATTTTCAATTGATGTTCCATCCATCATAAGACCTTCATTTTCAGCATAATGCATATACGAATCTGTCCATTTTTCAGCTACCATGTTTAGAATCGTAAAAAATTCCTCTCCCTCTGCCGCTGTCATCATAAGTTTAAAAAATTCTCCTCTTGTTATTGTGTTTTCTGGTCTATAAGTTCCATCCGGATATCCATTTATAACTCCATTTTCCACTAGGTTTGTTACATTTTTATATGCCCAATGCTCTGATGTTAAATCTGAAAAACCTGCTGCAAAACATGTTGTACTAATAAGCATTATAAAGCATAAAAATATTGCTAAAATTTTTTTCATATGTACACCTCCTGCATCAATTCTTCTAGTTTTGTTTCTTCCAAAATCTAGATTTTTTGACATATTTTTCTATATTAATATTATAAACTAAAACTTTTATCAAGACAATATTTATATTTTAAATTTTGCTCTATACCTGCTGGATTATAAACAAATTTTCATTTTTCTTGATAATATTTTTTCATATGTATATAATATTTTCATAAAGGAAAAAATTATATAAGGAGGTATTTTTTATGGCTGAAACAAAAACTGTTGGTCAAAAGCTTAAAGACAAGCTTTTATGTAATGATAAAAATGGCTGGGAAGAAGCTACAGAAACTGAAAAAAAAGCTATTATTAAGTTTTGTGATGGATATATTAAATTTTTAAATACATGCAAAACAGAAAGAGAATGTGTACGAGAAGCAATTGCACTTGCTGAGAAAAAAGGATTTAAATCACTTGATAAATTTAAAACTTTAAAAGCAGGTGATAAAGTATATTTTATAAACCGTGATAAAAATATATTTTTAGCCGTGATTGGTTCTAATCCTATTGCAGATGGATTTAATGTTGTTGGTGCACATATTGATTCACCACGTTTGGATTTAAAACCAAATCCACTTTATGAAGATACAAACTTTGCTTATTTAAAAACTCATTATTATGGTGGAATAAAAAAATATCAATGGGTTACAATTCCTCTTGCTATACATGGTGTTGTGGCATTAAAAGATGGAACAAATGTGGAAATTTGCGTTGGTGAAGAAGGAGATGATACAACTTTTGTTATTACTGACTTACTTCCTCACATGGCAAGAAAACAAATGGAAAAGAAACTTTCAGAAGGTATTGAAGGAGAAGATTTGAATCTTCTAATTGGAAGTATTCCTTTTGACGACGATAAAGTTAATGAAAAAGTTAAGCTTAACATTATGAAAATATTAAATGAAAAATATGGAATCATTGAAAAAGACTTTATAAGTGCAGAATTAGAAATCGTTCCTGCTTTTAGAGCTAATAGTATTGGTTTTGATAGAAGTATGGTTGGTGGATACGGTCAAGATGATAGAGTATGTGCATACACTTCTTTACAAGCTATTTTAGAAACCGAAAAGCCAGAAAAGACTGCTATATGCTTACTTGTTGATAAAGAAGAAATAGGAAGTATTGGTAATACTGGTATGGAATCTAGAATGTTTGAAACATTTTTAGGAGAATTGTTACGTCTTCATAAAGAAGATACAGACATGAATGTTATGAATAGATGTCTTGCATTATCTAGAATGTTATCTGCTGATGTTGATGGAGCTTTTGATCCTATTTATGCTAGTGCTTCTGAAAAGAGAAATGCATCTTTCTTTGGAATGGGAGTTGGACTAAACAAATACACAGGAGCACGTGGAAAATCTGGTGCAAACGACGCAAACGCAGAATACGTTGCAAGCATTAGAAAATTATTTGATGACAACAAAGTAAGATTCCAAATAAGTGAATTAGGAAAAGTAGACGAGGGTGGCGGTGGCACAATCGCATATATACTAGCAAACAAAGGATTAAACGTAATAGATTGTGGAACACCAGTGCTTTCAATGCACTCACCATATGAAGTATCAAGCAAATTCGACGTTTATATGTCATACAGAGCATACAAAGTGTTCTTTGAATAAAATTTGCGCATTTGTTTTAAAAAATTTATAAATAGAGTACAAAAAAGTACAGAAATTGTGGAGTTCCACTTTTTCTGTACTTTTATTTTGGTCGATATTTTTAAGGTCATTTTTCAAGCATCGGCTTGTGCAAGCAGGCCAGAAGCCTACTCGCTCGTCTTTTTACTTCTTATTTCAAGTTCCAAGCTTTTGTTTATTTTTTTCTCCTCAACTTTTGTTTTTTTATTTTTACTGGCCGAGCATTTTTCTCATATATCCATTGTGTTTCTAAGATTACAAATAAGTGTCGTCTACAAAGATTGTGAAGCGTACAGTTGTACTACTTAGTACCAATGTATAATTCTTAGCTAAGAATGTTCCATTATCTTTTAATGCTAATGTACCTTTATTTATTATGTAATCTCCAGGAGTTTCTCCTGTTTCTCTTGCTAATGCTCCTTCAAACGCTGGTGTTTGCCCACTTACTTGTCCTTCATATGTATATGTTAATACATTATCACTTGTTCCATATGCTTTTCCTTGTCCACTTGTTGGAGTTACTGTTAATGTTTTAGCAATCGTTTTCCAAGTCAACGTCTTTGATGTTGTTGTGCCATCACTCCAAGCATAGTTTGCTTTTGGCGTTGCTGTTGCTGTATAAGTTCCAACATTTGTTGCACTTGTTGTTCCACTCAAATCTACATTTGTTCCTGTTACACCCATTTGCGCTGAGCCATTGTATGTTTTGTCTGATGCTGTGGCACTAGCTGTTTTAGCTCTTTCTATTGTAAAGTTCTTTGTTATTGTGCCACTATAATTGCCTTTCATTGTTATTGTAACTGTTGCTGTGCCTGCATTTGTGTTGTTACTATAACTTACTGTATAGTGTGTACCAGACGTTAATGTTGTACTACCATCTTTTACTGTTATTACTGGCTCCTTCGCTGTTCCATCATATGTGTATGTTGTTGTTCCTAGTGTCACTGTTATTTCAAGATTCTTTACACTTTCTGTCGTTATTGCTGTAAATTGTTTTGTCGTTCCATCTGCTTTTTGTGCAGTTACCACAACATATATGTATTTATTTGCTTCATTTGATGTTAGTAAATATGTATTTCCCGTCGCATTTGCAATCGCTGTTCCACCTGTTGTTTTTCTTGAATCATTTGAATACCATTGTTTTGATATTACAGTATAATCTGCTGGCAAACTTATATTGGCTGTTAATGTATTACCTACTTTTTCTTCGCCTGTTATATCTACTCCAATAATATTCCAAGCTGTATCTGCTGTTAAGCCATTCTTTCCTGTTTCCTCTAAGTTCAACATATCTTTAGAGCTTAGAGAAACTACGGGACGAAGACCACACGAAGGCGCGTTCACGTAGCCAGCCAAAAGGACCGAGCTGAGATCGCCGACATAGGCAGCACAAGCCGTGTTCAAGCCATAGTAGGCATAGGCATCCTCAGAGTCCAAGTAGACATACGGCGAAGCGAGCCAGCCATACCTGCTTTCTAATATATTTCCTACTGTTGAATTATTACTACTTGGATTGTAAGAATAAAGTGTGTATTTTACTGTTACTGGATTTGAGCTTGATGCTACTTTGGGTGTTTCACTTGTTACTGTCTTGCCGTTTTCTTCATATGTGTAAAATGTTCCTGAAGTATATGTGTATTCTTTGCCATAATTATAATATGTGGTTGGGTCATATCCTACTGCTTTATTCAAATCTTCTATTGTCATACTTCTTGCTGTTAAACTTCCTGATGAATATAACTCTTTACATATTCTGTTTAATTCTTCTGCTCCGTGTAAGTATCCGGTTGCTCCTCCTAAAGTTACATTCGTATCTGTATTTGTTGCTCCTTGTGTTGTTAATAATATTTCTCCTGTTGTCTCATCTATGCTTAATATTCTCCAATGTGTATTTGCTTGAGTAGACAACGTTTGAGTGCTTGTATAACCCGTCTTGCTTGTATTTGTTGTTACAGTTTTACTTGTTGGCACATAATTTACATAGTCGCCCACAGCTAGTCCTGCTATATAATTTTGTGTTACTGCTTTTAATTCAACTTCTGTACCATTTGGTGCTGTTGCTTTTACTACAACATAAATATATTTCTTTGCCATCGATAATCCTACTTTATATGTGTCTCCTGTTGCATTTTCTATCACAGTTCCACCTTCTATACTTTGTGTGTCACTTGAATACCACTGTTTTGAAGTTACTTTGTATGTAGATGGTATTTTACTTGTATCTAATGTCATTGTACTTTCTGTTTTTTCTTCTCCTGTTATATCTACTCCAATAATATTCCAAGCTGTATCTGCTGTTAAACCATCCTTTCCTGTTTCCTCTAAGTTCAACATATCTTTAGAGCTTAGAGAAATCACAGGGCGAAGACCGTATGTAGGTGCGCCAGTGTTTCCGTATGAGCGATACATATCATTACCATTAACATTACCAGAACCAACATTACGCATAACAAAGTAAGCTGCACTAGAATCAGCATTAACACATGGCGAAGCCAACCAACCTCTGCTACTTTCTAACATATTTGCAACAATTGGGTTTTGGCCACTCGGATCATAACCATAGTATCTCATCTTTACTGTCACTGAATTTGAACTTGATGCTACTTTTGGTGTCTCACTTGTTACGGTCTTTCCATTCTCTTCATATGTGTAAAATGTTCCTGAAGTATATGTGTATTCTTTGCCATAATTATAATATGTGGTTGGGTCATATCCTACTGCTTTATTCAAATCTTCTATTGTCATACTTCTTG
>ENA-ORSL01000652-ORSL01000652.1-human-gut-metagenome-genome-assembly--contig:-NODE-652-length-34229-cov-8.382776_pt1 | contig 34229 bp, 36 predicted proteins | sample MGYA00242190_ERZ509157 | MGnify/ENA primary metagenome ERZ509157 (study PRJEB26280, sample SAMEA2338664) | human gut metagenome | biome: human gut; feature: human-associated habitat; material: faeces...
GCTGGTGGACGGATTCGAACCCCCGACCTGCTGATTACAAATCAGCTGCTCTACCTGCTGAGCTACACCAGCACGGAATCAACAATGACGCTTGATGGCGTTTCTCAAGCTCGCTTATATTAGCACATGAATTCCGGTTTGTCAACAACCTTTTTCCGAAATATTAATATTTTTTAAGTTTGCCATCCGGACATGCGCGGAAGATTGAAAAAAAGCGCGTTTTATGTTATATTCAATCAGTATACACTTTCAATGCCTGCTTGAATGGAGACAGATATGAGAACAGCGACTAAGAATAAAAATAAATTCGTACTCACGCTGATGTTTACGATAATAATAATCCTCACGCTGGTGGTCGTCGTGCTGGTCGCGGCGCTTATGAAGCGTCCGGCGGAGGAGATCGACCCGCATGAGGGACAGGTTTATATCAACGACGGCTTCGGCATGGTTTGGATGACGCCGCTCGAGGGCGTGGACGTCAACAACATTTCGCAGAGCGACATCGTGCGCTATGACGGCGTGCCGAAGTACGTGGGCGAAGGTTATGAGACTCTGCGCGGCGTGGACGTCAGCGAGCACCAGTACGACATCGACTGGGCGGCGGTCGCGGCGTCCGGCGTAGATTTCGCGTACATCCGTCTGGGCTACCGCGGCTACACGCAGGGCGGCCTGTTCGAGGATGCTTATTTCAAGGCCAACATCGAGGGCGCAAAGAGCAATGGCATCAAGGTCGGCGTCTATTTCTTCTCGCAGGCGATAAACGTGCAGGAGGCGATAGAGGAGGCGGACTTCGTGCTGGAGCGCATAGAGCAGTACGACATAGACCTCCCCGTGATGTATGACTGGGAAAAGATGGAGGAGGCCGGAGCCGACGCGAGGACTTATCAGCTCGACACGGCGATCCTCGACGAGTGCGCCGTGGCCTTCTGCGAGACGGTGAAAAAGGCCGGATATGAGCCGGGCGTATATTTCAACCGCTATATCGGCTATTATGGCTTTGACCTCAGCCGCCTGAACTCCTATAAATTCTGGCTGGCCGTGCCCGGCGATTTCCCCGACTTCTACTATGCCTTTGATATCTGGCAGTACAGCTTCGAGGAGACCATCCCTGGGATCGAGACGCCTACGGACATGAACCTCATGTTCATCCCCAAGGTGCAGCCCTCGCCGTCACCGTCTGCGGAGGCGACGCCGGCGGCCTGAATCCGGTTATAATAATTATATTGAAACAGCGGCGGATTTGGGATATAATATCCTTTCAGGAAAACGGAGGATAATTTCAATGGCAGAGCAGAAAACAAACGTGATGCGTGTGCTTGAGCAAAAAAAGATAAAATACACGCCGCACAGCTACCCGCACGGCGACGATGCCGTGGACGGGCTTACGGTCGCGGCGCTGCTCGGCGTGGACGCGGCGAAGATATTCAAAACTCTCGTGACCCGCGGCGCGAGCAAGGGGATATACGTTTTTGTGATACCCGTCGGCGCGGAGCTTGACCTGAAGAAGGCGGCGAAGGCCGTGGGCGAGAAGTCGATAGAGATGGTGCACGTCAGCGAGATAAACGCACTGACAGGATATATACGCGGCGGCTGCTCACCGGTCGGCATGAGAAAGCACTACACCACCACCTATGACGCGTCCGCGCTCGCGCAGGACACGATGATCGTCAGCGCCGGCAAGATCGGCTTTCAGGTGGAGCTGGAGCCGCAGGCGCTTATCCGGATAACTCAGGGGAAAACGGCGGATGTTACTGTCGGGTAATGATCAATGCAGAACAGTATTTATATAAAAGGCGCAAGAGAAAACAATCTGAAAAATATCGACGTTGAGATACCGAGAGACAAGCTGGTCGTGATAACCGGCCTCTCCGGCAGCGGAAAATCCAGCCTCGCGTTCGATACCATATATGCCGAAGGCCAACGCCGCTACGTGGAGAGCCTCAGCTCCTACGCGCGCATGTTCCTCGGCCAGATGGACAAGCCGGACGTTGACTATATCGACGGCCTGTCCCCAGCGATATCCATCGACCAGAAGACGACCTCCAAAAACCCACGCTCCACGGTCGGCACCGTGACGGAGATATACGATTATCTGCGCCTTCTCTGGGCGCGCGTCGGTGTGCCGCACTGCCCGAAATGCGGCAAGGAGATACGCCAGCAGAGCATCGACCAGATAGTCGACCAGATAATGGCGCTCCCGGAGGGGACGCGCATACAGCTCATGGCTCCGGTCGTCCGCTCCCGCAAGGGCGAGCATGTGAAGGTGTTCGAGGACGCGAAGAAGTCGGGATACGTCCGAGTCCGCGTGGACGGGATAATGTATGACCTGACCGAGGAGATAAAGCTCGAAAAGAACAAAAAGCACATCATCGAGATAGTCGTTGACCGCCTAGTCATAAAGCCGGACATCATCCGCCGCCTGACGGACTCCGCGGAGACGGCGATGGCGCTCGCGGGCGGACTGCTCACGGTCGATATCCCCAAGGAGGACAGGAGGCTCAACTTCTCGCAGAATTACGCCTGTGAGGACTGCGGCATCTCCATCGACGAGCTTGCCCCGCGCCTGTTCTCGTTCAATAACCCCTACGGCGCCTGTCCGACCTGCACCGGCCTCGGCATGCGTCTGCTCGTCGATCCGGATCTCATAATGCCGAACCCGAACCTCAGCATCATGGACGGCGGCATAACCGCGAGCGGCTGGGGCAATGCAAAGGGCGACTCGATATCGAGGATGTACTATGACGCGCTCTCGCGCCGCTATCACTTCAAGCTGACCGATCCCATCAAGGACATACCGCCCGAGGCGATAGACGCGCTGATGTACGGCACAAAGGGCGAGCCGCTTCAGCTCAGATATGAGAAAAACGAGGGCTTTGGCGTGATCCGGCGCGAGTTCGAGGGCATAGCGAATAACCTCGAGCGGCGCTACAAGGAGACGCAGAGTCCCGCTATGCGTGCGGAGCTTGAGGAGTGCATGTCCGAAACTCCGTGCCCGGACTGCGGCGGACGCAGGCTGAAAAAGACCGCGCTCGCGGTGACGGTCGGCGGCATGAACATCGCGGAGTTCACCGATCTGCCCGTTGTCAGCGCGCTGAAATTCATAGATTCTCTCCAGCTCAGCGAGAAGGACATGATGATCGCCGAGCGTATTCTGAAAGAGATAAAGTCCCGTCTCGGCTTCCTCGTGAACGTCGGGCTTGGATACCTGACGCTGTCCCGCTCGGCGGCGACGCTGTCCGGCGGCGAGAGCCAGCGCATCAGACTTGCCACGCAGATCGGCTCCAGCCTGATGGGAGTGCTGTATATCCTCGACGAGCCGAGCATCGGCCTGCACCAGCGCGATAACGACAAGCTGCTGCGTACGCTTAAGCGCCTGCGCGACCTTGGAAATACGCTCATCGTCGTCGAGCATGACGAGGACACCATGCGCGCGGCGGATTATATCGTCGACGTCGGCCCGGGAGCGGGCGTGAACGGCGGGCGCATAGTCTGTGCCGGCTCCGTCGATGATATCTGCGCCTGCCCGGAGTCCGTGACAGGCCAGTACCTCAGCGGAAAAAAGAAGATACCCGTGCCGGAGACGCGGCGCGCGGGCAGCGGAAAATTCCTGCGCATACGCGGCGCGAAGGAAAACAATCTGAAGAATATCGACGTGGATATCCCGCTCGGCAAGCTCGTGTGCGTCACGGGCGTCTCCGGCAGCGGCAAATCCTCGCTCATAAACGAAATACTGTACAAGACCCTCGCCGCCGAGAAGAACCGCGTCAAGGTGCGCCCCGGCAAGTGCGACGGGATAGACGGGCTTGAATATGTGGATAAGGTCATCGCGCTCGACCAGAGCCCGATAGGCCGCACACCGCGCTCAAATCCCGCGACCTACACCGGTGTTTTCGGCGACATACGCGAGCTTTTCGCCTCGACGCAGGACGCAAAGCTCCGTGGCTACGGCCAGGGGCGCTTCTCCTTCAACGTCAAGGGCGGCCGCTGCGAGGCCTGCAGCGGCGACGGCCTGCTGAAGATAGAGATGCACTTCCTGCCGGATGTCTACGTCCCCTGCGAGGTCTGCCACGGCAAGCGCTACAACCGCGAGACTCTTGAGGTGCGCTTCAAGGGCAAGAACATCGCCGATGTTCTCGACATGACCATCGACGAGGCCTGCACCTTCTTTGAAAATCAGCCGAAGATACTGCACAAGATAGAGACTCTGCGCGACGTCGGGCTTGGCTACGTCAAGCTCGGCCAGCCCTCGACCACGCTCTCCGGCGGCGAGGCGCAGCGCGTCAAGCTCGCAACGGAGCTTTCAAAGCGCAGCACGGGCAGCACCGTGTATGTGCTCGACGAGCCGACAACCGGACTGCACGTCGCCGACGTGCACCGGCTCATAAACATCCTTGACCGCTTCGTCGAAGCGGGGAACACCGTCGTCGTCATCGAGCACAATCTCGACGTCATAAAGGTCGCGGATCACATCATCGACCTCGGCCCCGAGGGCGGCGATATGGGCGGCGAGCTTGTCTACGCCGGAACTCCGGAGGGCTGCGCCGAGTGTGAAGCGAGCTTCACCGGCCAGTTTCTCAAGAAGATGCTGCCGTAACGGAGGCGGCGCCCCTCTCATAGAATATCCGGGGAGGGGAGAGCATGACGGTAAAATTCCTTGTGAGCATGGCGGCCTGCTTCGCGTGCCTCGGCATTCTGTGGCTGATAGCGCGCATCATGCAGACTCCGGTGAAATTCGGCCGGAGCAGCACAGGCTATATGCTCATAAATATCAGCGGCGCGGAGCCGCGGCTGGAGCAGACTTTGAACGGCCTGCTGTGGCTCAATGACAACGGCATACTCCGCTGCCGCATAATCATCATCGGCACGGAGCTTGACGAAGAGACCGGATTCGTCGCCCGCGCGATGGCCGAGGATCATCGCTGCATTACTTTTGTGGAAAATGGGGAGCTGCCCGAATGGATGAAAACGAACTGCTAGAGCTGTCCGGCACGGTCGATTCCGTAATTTATAAAAATGAAGAGAACGGCTACACCGTGCTGCGCCTGAGAGACGAAAACGGCGAGGGAGTGACGGTCGTCGGCTGCTTCCCGTACGCCGCGCCCGGCGAATCCATGATCGTCAGCGGCAACTGGGTGTCGCACAGTGTCCACGGCAGGCAGTTCAAGGCCGAGTTTTCGCAGCGTATGCTGCCGAGCACCGCGCCCGCGATCTATGAATATCTCGCGGGCGGAGCCGTGCGCGGCATCGGCCCCGCGACGGCGGCGCTCATTGTCAACAAATTCGGCGATAAGACGCTGGACGTGCTCGAAAACGCGCCGCAGAAGCTGGCGGAGATAAAGGGCATAAGCGCGGCGAAGGCGGAGCAGCTTTCGAAAAGCTTCCGCCAGCAGGCTGGGATACGCAGACTCATGGAGTTCGTGTGCTCGTTCGGCCTGCGCCCGGTACTTGCCATGCGCATGTATAAATATTACGGCGCCGAGGCGCTTGAGCTGCTACGCGATAACCCGTATATCCTCGCCTCCGTGCATATCGGCGGCAGCTTCGCGGAGGCCGACCGGCTCGCCCTTGAGATGGGTATCGACGGGTACAGCGCAAACCGCATCTGCGCCGCGATAATTTTTGAGCTTCAGCATAATTCCGGCAACGGCCACTGCTTCATCCCGCGCGAACAGCTCGCCGCGGCGACGGCGAAGCTCATCGGCGTCGAGCCGGAGGACGTGGACGAGAACATCGAAACGCTCATCTCCGGCGGGCAGATACGCTATGAGTTCATCGCCGGCCGCAACGCCTGCTATCTTCCGGAGCTTTACGAGGCGGAGACTAACGCCGCGGAGATACTCGCGCGGATGTGCCGCCGCAGCTTCGGCGACAAGGCGGATATAAACAAGATAATCGCCAAGCTTGAAAAAAGCCAGCATATAAGCTACGCGCCGCTTCAGAAGCAGGTTCTGGAGCTTGCGCTGAAAAATCAGGTGGTAGTCCTCACGGGCGGCCCCGGCACCGGCAAGACGACGTCGATCCGCGCCGTGCTCGCGATGTTCGACGAGCTGGGCATGAAAACGCTGCTCACCGCGCCGACGGGGCGCGCTGCGAAGCGTATGACCGAGCTTACCGGACAGGACGCCTCGACGATACACCGCCTGCTCGAAGCGAAGTTTGACGACACGGGCGACTCGGTCGGGTTCACAAAGTGCGAGTCAGACAGGCTCGACTGCGACGCGGTGATACTCGACGAGTGCTCGATGGTTGACATAATACTTATGAACGCGCTGCTCTCGGCGCTCCCGCCGGACGCGCGGCTCATTCTGGTCGGCGACGCGGATCAGCTCCCGTCGGTCGGCCCAGGCAACGTGTTCTCCGCGATAATCCGCAGCGGCGTCGTGCCGACGGTGCGCCTGACGGAGATATTCCGCCAGAACGGCGGCAGCCGCATAGTTCGCAACGCCCACATGATAAACCGCGGCGAGCACCCCGATTTCGCCGAGAACGCGGGAGATTTTTTCCGTCTGCGGCGTTTACAGGCGGCAAGCTCTGTCGAGACTATAACGGAGCTGTGTACCACGCGCCTGCCGAACAAGATGCATATCCCGCCCGAGGACATACAGGTCCTCTCGCCGACGAGGAAGGGTGAGCTTGGCACCGTCAACCTCAACCGGCACCTTCAGGCGGCGCTGAACCCGCCTGCGAAGGACAAGCCGGAGAAAGCCTTCGGCGACGTCATCTTCCGCAAGGGCGACCGCGTGATGCAGATAAAGAATAACTACGACGTCATGTGGCGCACGGAGGATAACCGCTCCGCCGGTACCGGCATCTTCAACGGCGACATCGGCGTGATCACCTCGGTCGATCTTGAAAACGAGGGCATCGTCGTCAGCTTTGACGGGCGCATCGCGGGCTACGGCTTCGACTCTCTGCTGGAGCTTGAGCACGCGTGGGCGATGACGGTACATAAGGCGCAGGGCAGCGAATACCGTGCCGTGATACTCGCGCTGGGGCAGACGTCCCAGATGCTCATGACGCGCGACGTGTTCTATACTGCGGTCACGAGGGCGCGCGAGCTGCTCATACTTGTGGGAGACGATCAGACCGCGCACCAGATGATAGACAATTACCGCCAGTCGAAACGCTATACGGCGCTGAGGGTACGGCTTCGCAAGCTGTGCGGCGTCGAATGAGCATAGGCGGCGCGATACTTGAGCTGCTGTTCCCGACAAAGTGCGCCTTCTGCCACCGGCTGACGGAGGGCAGGGAGCAGCGGGTGTGCCCGCGGTGCATTAAGTTGCTGCCGTACGCGCGCGGCGCGGCGGCGGAGCAGAAGCTGCCGCATATCGTGAAATGCGTCTCGCCGTTTTATTACGAGGGCGACGTCAGACAGTCGCTCCTGCGCTATAAATTCGGCGGAGTGCGGGCTTATTGCGATATTTATGCGGAATTTCTTGTAAAGACTATTGACGAACGCGCAGTTTCCTGCGATATTATTACATGGGTGCCGCTGAACGCGAAGCGCCTGCGCAGGCGCGGGTACGACCAGGCTCGGCTCATCGCCGAAGAGACGGCAAAGCTTATGGGCGTTGAGTGCGTGCAGCTGCTCACAAAAACGCGCAACATCCGCGCACAGTCCCTGACTGGCGGCGCGGCCGAGCGGAAAAGAAACGTCTCCGGCGTCTATTCGCCGTGCGATGCGGAACTGATAAAAGGGCGGCACGTCCTGATAATTGACGATATCGTCACCACCGGTGCGACTCTCGCGGAGTGTGCCGGGGTGCTTACAAAATGCGGAGCGGCCTCCGTCACGGCGGCCACGCTTGCAAGAAAAAGAGCTTAGTATGAGGTGAAGCAAATGCTTGATTTTGAAAGAAATATCGCGGTCGATATGGGCACGTCCTCCACGCTGCTGTTCGAGCAGGGGAAGGGCGTCGTCGCGCGTGAGCCGACCGTTGTCGCCGTGGATAAGTTCAGCGGCAAGATACTGAAGATCGGTCAGGACGCGCAGAAGATGCTCGGCCGCACTCCGGCGAACATCGTCGCAATACATCCGATAAGCGCGGGCGTCATATCCGACTATGAGATAAGCGCGCAGATGCTGCGTGAACTCGTCAGCCGCATAACCTCCTTCAGCCTTCTTAAGCCGAGAATTCTTGTCTGCGTGCCGAGCAGCATCACCGGCGTCGAGGAGCGCGCGATGATCGACGCCGCGATAGAGGCGGGCGGCAGAAGAGTCTACCTGCTTGAGACCGCCGTCGCCACCGCGCTGGGCGCGGGTGTTGATATCTCGAAGGCAGACGGCCACATGGTCATAGACATCGGCGGCGGCACGACCGAGATCGCTATAATCTCCGTCGGCGGCGTCGTTGAGTGCGAGTCGATAAAGGTCGCGGGAGCGAGCTTTGACGAGGCGATAGTGAAGTATATCCGCCGCAAGCACAATATGCTCATCGGCCTTGGCGCGGCGGAGGAGCTGAAGCGCAGCATCGGCTGCATCATCCAGCGTCCGGACGTCGGAGTCGAGGAGGTCAAGGGCCGCAGCCTGACAAACGGCCTGCCCAAGACCGTTCAGGTCAGCTCAAACGAGCTTATTGAGGCCTTTGTCGAGCCGATGAACAGCATACTTGAGGCTATCCACACCGTTCTGGAGCGCACCCCGCCCCAGCTCGTCGGCGATCTGGACACCAACGGCATCATCATGTCCGGCGGCGGCAGCCTGATCTACGGCATCGACCGCCTTATCGAGCGCAGCACCGGCATCCGCACAAGCGTTGTGGACGACGCCGTCTCCTGCGCGGCATACGGCGCGGGCAAGATGCTCGGCCATCTGGACGATATGCAGGACGGCATGATGAACTTCTTCAGAAAGCGCCAGCTCAAGGGATAAAGAGTTTTCATACTGTTTGAAAAGGGGTGCGTGCCATGCTGCTTTCAAAGCTTTTTAAGAAAAAAGACAATACGCCGCACTGCGCCGCCGTCATAGTCGCGGCGGGAAGCTCGCTCCGCATGGGCGGGGATAAGCTTATGATGGAGCTGTGCCACGTTCCGGTGCTTGCCAGAACGCTGCTTGCGTTCCAGCAGTCGCCGCTGGTGGACGAAATAATCGTCGTGACGCGCATGGAAAAGATAATGGACGTCGCCGACATCTGCAAGAAATACGGCGTGACCAAGGCGAAAAAGGTCATCCGCGGCGGAACCTCGCGCATGGAATCCGCGCTCGCCGGAGTGTCGGAGCTCTCGTGCGGGACGAATCTCATCGCAATACATGACGGCGCGCGCCCGCTCGTGACGCAGGATGTCATATCCCGCGCGGTGTACGCCGCGCGCGACTATCTCGCCGCCGTGCCCGCCATTCCCAGCGTCGATACGCTGAAGAATGTCGAGGACGAGCGGGTCATCGCAACGCTCGACAGGGAGTGCATAATGCGCGTGCAGACGCCGCAGGTCTTTGACGCGGATCTTATAAAGGGCGCGCTGACCGTGGCGGCGGCCAAGGCGCTGCCGATAACGGACGACTGCTCCGCAATAGAGCTGATGGGCGTGAAGGTCAAGGCCGTCGAGGGCGACCCGAACAACATCAAGCTCACCACGCCGAACGACGTGATGCTCGCCGAAGCGATCCTGAGAGACAGAGGAGACGAATATGCGGATAGGACATGGCTATGATGTTCACCGGCTCGTTCCGGACAGAAAGCTGATACTCGGCGGGGTGGATATCCCGTATGAGAAGGGGCTGCTCGGACACTCGGACGCGGACGTGCTTGTCCACGCGCTGATGGATGCGCTGCTCGGCGCGGCCGCGATGGGCGACATCGGCAAGCTCTTTCCGGATAATGACGAGCGCTATCTCGGTGCGGACAGTCTGGTTCTGCTGCGCGAGGTGATGCGCCGCCTGCGCGAGGCGGGCTATGAGCTGTGCAATGCCGACTGCACCGTGCTTGCCCAGCGGCCGAAGCTCGTGCCGCATATACCCGCCATGCGCGCGAACATCGCGGAGGCGATGTCCGTACCGGCGGAGCTTATAAGCGTCAAGGCCACCACCGAAGAGGGGCTTGGCTTTACCGGCAGCGGCGAGGGCATCGCCGCGCACGCCGTTGTTTTAATTAAATAACATCACCAGCCCGCACCCGCTGCATATCATGTAGTGAGAGCCATGCGGACGGTGCATCAAAAGATCTGCAGGCAGTTGGCCTTGCAGATCTTTTGCGTATATGCCCTGCCGCTGCGCTGAAATATTTGCCGTCGGGAGACGCGGCAGAGGGGAGAAAGTGATGACGCAGTATTTGTTGATGTGCCGTTCGCTCACTTACGCGCAGAAGAGCGTGAAGCTTCTGGAGCGCTCCGGCATAACGGCTGCGGTGGTCAAGGCTCCGCAGGGGCTGAGCAGCAGCGGCTGCGGCTACGCGGTGAGCCTGTACCGGAATTTTGACGCCGCACTCGGCCTGCTTCGCAGCAGCGGCCTGATAAGCGGCAAGATATTCAGCCGCGCCGACGGCGGGGAATATAAGGAGCTTGCGCGATGATATATCTTGATAACGCAGCGACAAGCCTGATAAAGCCGGTGGGTGTTGAAAATGCCGTCGTAAACGCGATGAGGAGCATGGCAAGCCCGGGCCGCGGGGCGCACGCTCCGGCCATGCGCGCGGCGGAGACCGTGTTTGAGTGCCGCGAGGCCGCGGCGCGGCTGTTCAAGGTCGCGGACGCGGAGAACGTGGTGTTCACCATGAATGCTACCCACGCGCTCAATATTGCGATACGCTCCGTCGTGAAGCCGGGGAGCCGCGTGCTCGTCTCCGGCTTTGAGCACAACAGCGTCACAAGGCCGCTCAGAATGCTGACGGACGATATAACCGTGGCCGGAAGCCGCCTTTTCGACGAGGAGAATACGCTCAGTGAGTTTGACGAGAAGCTCCGCCGCGCCGACGCCGTCGTATGTACGCACGTGTCAAACGCCTTTGGCTATATCCTGCCGGTCTATGAGATCGCGGCGCTGTGCCGCAGGGCTGGCGTGCCGCTGATAGTGGACGCGTCGCAGTCGGCGGGAGTGCTGGACGTGGACTTCGCGCGGCTGGGCGCGGCGTTCGTCGCCATGCCGGGGCATAAGGGGCTGTTCGGACCGCAGGGAACGGGCATACTGCTGTGCGGCGCGGACGCCTTGCCGCTGATGAGCGGCGGTTCTGGTTCGGACAGTATCTCCCAGACCATGCCGGATTACCTGCCTGACCGGCTCGAGGCGGGGACGCATAATGTCTGCGGCGTCGCGGGGCTGCTGGCCGGAATAAAATACGTCTCCGAGATCGGGACGGACGCGATACTCGCGCACGAGCGCGCCCTGCTGGCGCGCATGATACGCGGCCTGTCGGATGTCCGCGGAGTGGAGCTGTTTTATGGGAACAAAGAGCTTCAGTCCGGCGTCCTTTCAGTGAGGATGGCGGGCACGGACTGCGAAACGCTGGCGCGCCTGCTCTCCGAGCACGGCGTATGCACCCGCTCCGGCCTGCACTGCGCGCCCTTCGCCCACCGCACCGCGGGAACCCTCGACACCGGCACGCTGCGCTTCAGCTTTTCGCCCTTCGTCACACCGGAGGAAATAGACAGAGTCTGCGAACTGATGTATGAATAAGTATAAAACTTTCTTAATAATGTTTGCGTTTTTGCCGCGGATGATTTATAATACATTGATAAATATAATAGGCTCCGTGTCGGCACGCTGTGCCGCGCGGGCATTTGGATAAATGAACGGGGTAATCTCCTATGGAAGTCATAAGCAGCGCTCTCTCATGGGCAGGAAACTATCTGGCGACGATCCGCATCTCGGACGCGGTCGATATCCTGATAGTCACGTTCCTGATATATAAAGCGATATGGTTCGTCCGGCGCACGAATTCGTACAATCTGGCCAAGGGTCTGATCCTGATACTCGTCGCGCTGTGGCTGTCGGATATCTTCAAGCTCACGATGATCAATTCGCTCCTGAAGCGGGCGGTCGAGCTGGGCCTGATAGCGCTCCTGATCCTGTTCCAGCCGGAGCTGCGGCGTGTGCTGGAGCGCATGGGCAGCAGCTTCTCGTCAGGGCACGCGGTCGCAAGCTCCGCAACGGAGCAGGCCATCGCGCAGACGGTGCTTGCATGTACCGAGATGTCCGCCTCCCGCACCGGCGCTCTCATAATCTTCGAGCGCAAGGTCAAGCTTAACGACATTATGAGCACCGGCACAATCATAAATTCCGATACTACGGCGGAGCTGCTGAAAAACCTGTTTTACAACAAAGCTCCTCTGCATGACGGCGCGGTTATAATCCGCGACGGCAGGATAGCCGCCGCGGGATGCGTCCTCCCGCTCACAAAGAGCACGAACCTCAGCAAGGATCTCGGCATGAGGCACAGGGCCGGTATCGGCCTGAGCGAGCAGTCGGACGCGGTGGTCGTCATAGTCTCGGAAGAGACCGGCTCCGTCTCCGTTGCAATAGAAGGTATGCTCAAGCGCCATCTTACGGCCTCCGTTTTCGAGAAGCTTCTGCGTTCCGAGCTTATCTCGGACGAGGATGAAAGCTCGAAGCGCGGATTTGCAAACTATATCAAGAAGTTCTTCAAGGTGAAAAAATATGAAGAAGACAAGCCCGATGAGAAAACTGTATGACAGCCGTCTGTTCTGGATGATCGTCTCCTTCCTCGCAGCGCTTGCGATGTGGGTATACTTCAGCAGCACCGATGCCGAAGAGATGACGAAGATCTTCCGCGGCGTCCGCGTGGAGCTGGTCGGAGAGGACGAGCTGCGCAATTCGCGCAATATGGTCATCACCGATCTTGACACCAACTCCGTCACCGTCGAGGTCACGGGGCCGCGGCGCATAATCGGCGGGCTGGATTCCGGCGATCTTATCGCGCAGGTCGATGTCAGCCGCCTGACCCAGGCGGCCTACACCTCGCAGACCTACGACGTCGTGTTCCCGGACGGGACGGACAAGAAAAACATAACCGTGACGAGGAAAACTCCGGAGACCGTGAACTTCATGGCCTCGCAGCAGACCTCCCGCACGATACCGGTGCGCGGCACCTTTGACGCGCAGCCGGCCGACGGCTACACCGCTGAGATGCCGGTGTTCGAGCCGTCCGCGATAACGATAACAGGCCCCGAGGTCTACATTAACAGCGTCTCGTACGCTTGGGTCACATTCGGCGAGGACGGCATCACCAGCACCTATTCCGTAGATACCGGCTACACCCTGATGGATTCCAACGGCGACGAGTGTTCCACCACGGGCATCACCTGCTCGACCGATACCGTAAAGGCAACGCTTCCGCTGCTCATGGTCAAGGAAGTCCCGCTCACGGTCGACACCATCGAGGGCGCGGGCGCGACCTCGGCGAACACCGTCATAAAAATCGAGCCGTCCTCCATAACTCTCGCGGGCGACACTTCGATACTCGCGGGCATGAACAAGATAGTTCTAGGCACGATTGACCTCACGGACTTCACGGATGCGTTCCAGAATACGTACAGCATCGTGCTAGATAACGAGGTCAGGAACCTCACCGGTATAACGGAGGCGAAGGTCACGGTGGAGATCATCGGCCTTGAGACGAGAGACTTCACGGTCACGAACCTCTCCTGCATAAATGACACTGAGGGCTATAAGTCCACGATAATCACCGAGAGCCTGACGGTCACGCTGCGCGGCACGAAGGAGCAGCTCGACGCGATACAGAGCGAGAATATACGCGCCGTGGCAGATCTGAAGGACTTCAAGGAGTCGTCCGGAACCTATATGGTGCCGGCCAAGGTGTATGTTGCCGGATATGACGACGTCGGCGCGATAGGCGATGTAACGATGTCGGTTGAAATAAGAAAGGCGTAGAAATGACTCAGGACGCGGTTGTAACAAGAACTTTTCATAATTCTCTCGCAGAAGTCGCGGTCAAGCGATCGACGGCCTGCGGCAGCAATTGCGGGAATTGCGAGAGCTGCGTGTTCCAGAACGAGCTGAAGGTCACGGCGGATAACCGCATCGGCGCAAGGCCGGGGCAGAAGGTCGTCATCGAGAGCAAGTCCTCGAAGGTATATAAGGCGATACTGATGGTGTACATCATGCCGATAGTCCTCTTCCTGCTCGGCTATGCAATAGCCGCGGCATTGGGCGCGGGCGAGGGCGTGTGCATCGCGGTGAGCTTTGCGGCGCTCGCCGTGAGTGCGGCGCTGCTGGTACTGTGGTACAAAAAGCGCGGCAATAAGGATAAAATAAGCTTTGCGATAATTTCAATAGAAGAGTAAGCCGGAGGGATCGAGTAAATGATCAAGAGCATGACGGGTTATGGCAGCGCCAAGGGCACTGTCGAAGGACTTGAAATAAGCGTTGAGCTGAAGAGCGTGAACAACAAATTTCTTGACGCGGCGGTGCGTATGCCGCGCAGCTTTCTATTTGCGGAGAGCGCGGTCAAGTCTCTGGTGCAGCAGCATATCAGCCGCGGCAAGGTAGACGTGTTCGTCACGGTCGATTCCTCAATGGCGGACGATATGACCGTGCGCATCAACGAGCCGTTCCTGCGCGGCTATCTTGAGGCGATAGAGCATATCGCCGAGGAGCATAAGCTCCCGAACGACGCCACAGCGATGAGCGTCAGCCGCTTTCCGGACGTGCTGTCCGTAGAGAAGAAGGAGGCGGACGCGGAGGCGATATCCACCGGCATCTGCGCCGTCGCGGAGCAGGCGCTGTGCGATTTTGACGCGATGCGTCTGCGCGAGGGCGAGAAGCTGCGGGACGATGTGCTCTCCAGACTCGCAACGATAGATTCCCTCGTCTCGCGGGTCGAGCATGAAGCGCCGAACACAGTGCTTGAATATCGCCGCCGCCTTGAGCAGAAGATGGCCGAGGTGCTGGGTACCGCCGGCATGGACGAGAACCGTATAATCGCCGAGGCCGCGATCTTCGCCGACCGCATCGCCGTTGACGAGGAGACCGTGCGTCTGCGCAGCCACATGGCTCAGCTGAGCACCATGATAAACGGCAGCAACGCGACCGGCCGCAAGATAGATTTTCTCATCCAGGAGTTCAACCGCGAGGCGAACACCATCGGCTCCAAGTGCCAGAACGCCGACATCGCACATGTCGTGGTCGATCTCAAGTCCGAGATCGAGAAGATACGCGAGCAGATCCAGAACATTGAGTGAGGAACTGCGATGAGGCTGATAAACATAGGCTTCGGCAATCTCGTCTCCGCCGGACGGATCATATCGATAGTCAGCCCCGAGTCCGCGCCGATAAAGCGCATGGTGCAGGACGTGCGGGAAAAGGGACTTTTGATAGACGCGTCCTTCGGCAGGAGCACAAGATCCGTTATAATCATGGACAGCGGCAACGTGGTTTTGTCTGCGCTGCCGGCTGACGCGATAGCAGAGCGATTTGCAGAAAAGACTGAACAGGAGGATGGAGACTAAGATGAAGGAAAAGGGCAGACTGTTTGTTATTTCAGGGCCTTCCGGCGCGGGCAAGAGCACGGTGGTGTTCAAGGCAATAGAGGGGCGCGACGATGTGTGCTTCTCCACTTCCGTGACCACGCGAAAGCCCCGTCCGAACGAGGTAGATGGGCGCGAGTATTTCTTTGTTGACCTTGACCGGTTCAAGGAGATGGTAGAGAATGACGAGCTTCTGGAGCATGCGACCTATGTTGCAAATTCCTACGGAACACCGAGAAAGTTCGTTGAGGACAAGCTGGATTCCGGGCTTGACGTGCTGCTTGACATCGAGGTCCAGGGCGCGCGCCAGATAAACGAGAAGAAGCCGGATGCCGTGAAGATATTCATCATCCCGCCCTCCCTCGCGGAGCTTCACCGCCGTCTTGTCGGCAGAGGCACGGACACCGAGCGCGCCATCGAAGCGCGGCTCATCCGCGCGCGTCAGGAGTACGCCGAGGCCGACTTCTACGACTATATAATCATAAACGACGATCCCGACCGCGCGGCCAAGGAGCTGGCGGCGATCATGCTTGCAGAGCGCTGCAAGGCCGAGGGCAGAATGCATTTTCTGCGCGAAGCGATAGAAGAGTAATATAAAAATTTTAGTGCCGCATATGCGGCGGAATGGAGTAATTATTATGATGCTTTATCCCCCCATGGCCGAACTGACCAGCAAGGTCGGCAGCCGTTACCAGCTTGTTAACCTCATCGCGCGCAGAGCACGCGCCATCTCCGCGGAGGCCGAGGAGAAGCAGATACCTCTGGAGAAGAAGCCCGTCTCCATCGCCATTGACGAGGTCTATACGGGCAAGCTCAAAATAAAGAAATAATCATCATGGGGGACGATCTCAATGCCGATGCGCATGGCAAAAATCGCGGTTTCTGCCGCTACATACAGCATTGACCGTCCCTTTGACTATCTTGTGCCAGAAGCGCTGCGGGACGCTGCGCTTCCGGGGACGCGGGTGAGCCTGCCGTTCGGCAAGGGCAATCGGCGCTGCGAGGGGGTCATCCTCTCGGTCGCGGATAAGAGCGAGCGGGAGAACCTCAAATGCATAGATTCCGTGCTCGACCCCGCACCGGTACTGGACGAGGAACTGATAAAGCTCGCGTTCTTCATCCGTGACAGATTCTTCTGCACCGTGTATGACGCCGTGAAGGCGATGCTGCCGGCGGGGCTCTGGTTCACGGACGACGGGAAACGCCGCGTGAACGACAAGACCGTCGAAATGGTCAGGCTTGCGATACCGTCGGAGGATGCCGCAGCGATCGCGGAGTCGAGGCGACTCAGGTCGCCGAAACAGGCGGCGCTGCTGGAAATGCTGTGCGCATTCGAGGCGCTGCCGAGCCGTGACCTGCTGACCTATACTGGCGCGTCGAGACAGTCGTTCTCCGCGCTTATAAAGGCGGGGCTGGCCGAGACCTATGAGCGCGAGGTATACCGCCGTCCGGAGCTGCATCTCGGCGATACGGAGCCGATGCCGGAGCTGAGCGAAGAGCAGAGCGAGGTGTTCAAGGGCATAGATGCGCTTGCCGCGAGCGGCAAGGCCGGTGCGGCGCTGCTGCTCGGCGTGACCGGCAGCGGAAAGACCAGCGTCTATATCCACCTTATCGACTCATGCCTCCGCCGAGGGAAAACGGCGCTGCTGCTGGTGCCGGAGATCGCGCTGACGCCGCAGATGCTCCGCACCTTCTCGTCGCATTTCGGGGACGATGTCGCCGTCATGCACAGTAGCCTTTCGCCCGCCGAGAGGTACGACGAATGGAAGCGCGTTAAAAACGGCAAAGCGCGGGTCGTTATCGGCACACGCAGCGCGGTTTTCGCGCCGCTCCGCGATCTGGGCGCGGTCATAATAGACGAGGAGCAGGAAGAGACTTATAAGTCCGAGAACAATCCACGGTATGACGCGCGCGACGTTGCAAAGTTCCGCTGCGCGCAGAATAACTGTCTGCTGCTGCTCGGCTCCGCCACGCCTGACGTCTGTACGCGCTATAACGCGCGCATCGGGCGGTACGCGTTCTTCACGCTGAAAAACCGCTATAACGATATGCGGCTTCCCGAAGTGAAGATAGTTGACATGAAGCGCGAGCTTCGCCGCGGGAACGACAGCGATATAAGCGGCTTCCTGCGGGATGAGCTTCAGCAGAATATCGAGCGCGGCGAGCAGAGCATACTGTTCATCAACCGCCGCGGCGCACATAAGCTGATAAGCTGCGGAGATTGCGGCTATACTTACAGATGCCCACGGTGCAGCGTTTCGCTCACATATCACAGCGCAAACAAGCGCCTGATGTGCCACTACTGCGGATATGTGCAGCGCGTGGACAGCGCGTGCCCCGAATGCGGCGGCGAGCTGTGCTTCGTCGGCACGGGGACGCAGAACGTCGAGCAACAGCTGCACGAGCTGTTTCCGGATACGCCGGTGATGCGCGTAGATACGGATACGGTAGCGCCGGCGGGCTCGCATGAGAAGCTGTTTGAGCGCTTCAGAAACGAAAATATACCCATAATGGTGGGCACGCAGATGGTCACCAAGGGGCTGAACTTCCCGAACGTGACGCTGGTCGGCGTCATCTCGGCCGATCAGAGCCTGTACGCGGGCGATTACCGCGCAGGGGAGAGGACATTTTCTCTGATAACTCAGGTCGTCGGCCGCAGCGGCAGGGGAGACAAGCCCGGAAGAGCCGTTATACAGACCTTTACGCCTGAAAACGAGACGATCAGGTACGCGGCAGATCAGGACTACGAATCGTTCTTCGAGTCCGAGATAGAGCTGCGCCGCCTGCAGAACGCACCGCCGTTCAAAAATATATTCTCCCTGACCGTGACGGGCGTTGACGAGGAGCAGGTGGAAAAATGTTGCGCGTATCTCAGCGAGTGGCTGAGGAACATATGCAGCGGTAAACCGGAGATAGATATTCTTGGCCCCGCGCCGCTGCCGGTAGTCAGGGTCAATAACAGATACAGATACAGAATAAATGTCTGCTGCGAGTCGAACGCGTGGATCCGACGGGCACTGTCGGAGATGGTGATCGAGTGCGGCAGAGACAAAAAATTCAGAGGCGTCACCGTATACGCGGACAACGCTCCGACAGATTGAGGATAGCTATGGCACAGAGAAATATTTTGACAAAGGAACAGCCGGGGCTTTATAAGAAATCCCGCCCCGTAACGGAGTTCAACCCCCGTCTGCATCAGCTGCTTGACGATATGATCGACACGCTCTCGACCGCGAACGGCGTCGGCCTTGCCGCGCCGCAGGTTGGCGTGCTGCGCCGCGCGGTGATCGTGCTTGAGACCAACGTGCCGGAGGATGAGGACGAGTATATCATAGAGCTTATAAACCCTGAGATAATCGAGGCGTCCGGCGAGCAGGAGGGAGCCGAGGGCTGCCTGAGCGTGCCAGGAGAATTCGGCCTTGTCAAGCGCCCGATGCACGTCAAGGTGCGCGCGCAGAACCGCTTCGGCGAATGGTTCGAGGTGGATGGCGACGGGCTGACCGCACGCTGCTTCTGCCATGAGATAGACCATCTCGAGGGCATAGTTTTCACCTCCAAGGCCGAGCGCATGCTCACCGAAGAGGAGCTTCAGAGCGGAGAATATTAAAATGCGGATAGTTTTTATGGGGACGCCGGACTTCGCGGCGGCCTCGCTGAAAAAGCTTATAGATGAAAAGCGCGACGTCGTCGGCGTTTTCACCCAGCCCGATAAGCCCAAGGGGCGCGGGATGGAGCTTGCGGCTTCGCCTGTAAAGGTGCTGGCACTCGAAAACGGAATACCGGTCTACCAGCCGGTCAAGATGCGCGACGGGACGGCGCTTGAGATGATAAAGGCGCTGGAGCCGGATATTCTCGTCGTCGTGGCCTACGGGCGCATCCTGCCGGACGATATTCTGGCGGTGCCGGAGTACGGGGCGATAAACGTGCACGGCTCGCTTCTGCCGAAGTACCGCGGAGCCGCGCCGATACAGTGGTCCGTCCTTAACGGCGATAAGATCACCGGCGTAACGACGATGTACCTTGCCCACGACATGGATGCCGGAGACGTGATATATAAGGCCGAGACCGAGATAGGTGAATATGAGACGGCGGGCGAGCTGTTCGACCGGCTCATGGACATGGGCGCGGAGCTGCTGATCAAAACGCTTGACGATATCGAGGGCGGCACGGCGCCGCGCACCCCGCAGGATCATTCGCAGGCGACCTACGTCGGTATGCTCGACAAGTCAATCTGCCCGATAGACTGGAACAACACCCCGCGCATGGTGCTTAAGCACATATATGGGCTTCAGCCGTGGCCAGTGGCGACGATGGAGCTGGACGGCACGGTGTACCGCGTGTTCGGCGCGGAATACACCAATAACAAATGCTCCGCGGAGCCGGGAATGGTCGTTGGAGCCGATAAAAACGGCATTGAGATCGCCTGCGCGGACGGGGAGACCCTACTGATAACCGAGCTTCAGGCGCCTGGAAAGAAGCGCATGAAGGCGGCGGATTTCCTGCGCGGGCACAATATAAAGGTCAAAGGATGATAGCTTGATGACCGCTAGGGAAGCGGCGCTTACGGCGCTGGAGCGCTGCCGCAGAGACGGTGCGTGGTCCGGAAGCAGCATAGACGGCATAATAAAAAAATATGCGCTTGACCGGCGCGAGGCGGCGCTCGCTGCGCGGCTGTGTCTCGGCGTGCTGCAGAACTCGCTGCTGTGCGACTACTATATAGGCTGCTATTGCAGCACCGAGCCGAAGCGTCTGGAGCCGAAACTGCATGATATCCTGATGCTTGGCGTGTATCAGATACTGTTCCTTGACCGCATACCCGCCCGTGCGGCTGTGAATGAGTCGGTCGCGCTGTGCAGGAAATGCGGTATGTTGCGTGCGTCAGGGCTTGCAAACGCCGTTCTGCGCAGGATTGCGGAGAACAAGAGCGCCGGAACTCTGCCGGATATCCCCAGCGAGGGCGGCGCGGAATATCTCAGCATAAAATACAGTCACCCCGAGTGGCTTGCATCGCGCATTATCAGCGAACGCGGGTATGATTTTGCCGAGGCTTTCCTCGCCTGCAATAACCGCCCCGCGCCGCTTACGATACAGGTAAACACGCTGAAGATCTCTCCGGAGGATTACCGCCGCGCGCTTCTCCGCGCGGGGATAGACTTCGAGTACGACGAGCGGCTTAGCGGCTGTTTCGTGCTATCCGGCGGGAACGTTGCGGAGCTTCCGGGCTTCGCGGAGGGACTGTTTTACGTGCAGGATCGCGCGGCGCGCACCGCGGCGGAAATCGCTGCGCCGGAGCAGGGGATGACCGTGCTGGACGCGTGCTCCGCACCCGGCGGAAAATCCTTTGCCGCCGCGATAAGAATGCAGGGGAAGGGGAACATCCTCTCCTGCGATATACATGAAAAGAAGCTGAAGCTTATCTCCGCGGGCGCGGAGCGGCTCGGCATAGATATCATCAAGACCGCCGTGATGGACGCGCGCAGGCGTGACGCGGCGCTTGAGAATAGCTTCGACGTTGTGATTGCCGACGTGCCGTGCTCGGGGCTCGGTGTCATTGCGAAGAAGCCGGAGATACGCGGTAAGACGGAGGCGGAGATATCCGCGCTTCCGGCGATACAGCGTGACATTCTGGATAATCTCTCCGCCTATGTAAAGAGAGACGGGGTGCTGCTGTATTCGACATGTACGGTGCTGCGCGCCGAAAACGAGGACGTTGTGAACGCGTTTCTTGCCGATGACGGCGAATTTGCGCCTGAGGGCTTCAATGTAGGCGGCGTATCGGAGCCGAGCGGGATGCACTGCTTCTGGCCGAATGTGGACGGTACGGACGGATTTTTTGCGGCAAAGCTTAGAAGGATAAAATGATGAAGAAGGATATACTATCCATGCTCCCGACGGAGCTGGAATCGGAGCTTGCGGGGCTGGGCGAGCCAAAATACAGGGCAGGCCAGATATTCAAGTGGCTCTCGGAGGGCGTACGGGATTTTGACAAGATGTCGAACCTCCCGAAGGCGCTGAGAGAAAAGCTGCGCGATGGCTATGAGCTGTACGAGCCGAAGGTGCTCAGCAAGCAGGTCTCAAAGCTTGACGGGACAATAAAATATCTCTGGGAGCTGCGCGACGGCAACGCCGTGGAGACGGTCGTGATGAGCTATAAGCACGGCAACACCGTGTGCATCTCCTCGCAGGTCGGCTGCCGTCAGGGCTGCGCATTCTGCGCCTCGACCATAGGCGGCCTTGTCCGCTGCCTCGAGCCGTCGGAGATGCTGGACGAGGTGCTGTTTTCACAGCTGGATTCCGGCAAGCCGATATCTAATATCGTCCTTATGGGCATCGGCGAGCCGCTGGATAATTTCGATAACGTCATGCGTTTTCTGGAGCTTGTGAACCATCCGCAGGGGATGAATATCGGCATGCGGCACATATCGCTGTCCACCTGCGGTATCACAGAGAAGTTCGACGCGCTGGCCGAGCGTGACCTGCAGCTCACGCTGTCTGTCTCGCTGCATGCGCCGGACGATGAGACAAGGTCGAAGATCATGCCCGCGAACCGCGGGCGCGGCGTGGAGGAGCTTATGCGCTGCTGCCGCCGCTATTATGACAGGACCGGACGGCGCATATCCTTTGAATACGCGATGATAGACGGCGTGAACGATACCGAGTATCACGCCAGACTGCTTGCAAAGCGCGCGAAGGCGGTGTGCGCGCATGTGAACCTTATACCGCTCAACCATGTTGAAGAGCGCCAGTTTGCCCCCTCAACGGCGGGACATATGAAGGCGTTTATAAAAATTCTTGAGGACGAGGGCGTGAATGTCACCGTGCGGCGCAAGCTCGGCGGCGATGTGGACGCCTCCTGCGGACAGCTCCGCAGAAAAATGCAGACCCGTGAAGAGGGGTTGAACAGAGAATGAAATGTTTCGGACTGACCGACAAGGGCAGAGTCAGAAAAGACAATCAGGACAGCTTTATCATCGAGAAGTGCGAGGCGAAAAACTGCCTCATAGTCGGCCTGTGCGACGGCATGGGCGGGGCGAAGGCAGGCGGGCTTGCAAGCCAGCTTTCAAACAAGGCCTTTGTTGACTTCGTGTACGGCAAGCTCACCTCGCGCGTGGAGCGTGTGCAGAATTATAAGAACATGCTGCAGAGCGCCTGCGACGAGGCAAACGGGGTATCCTATGAATACTCCAAGTTCGACGAGGCGTACAACGGCATGGGGACGACTATCGTAGGCGGTGTTATCAAAAACAGCGGAAAAGCCCATATTATAAACGTGGGCGACAGCCGCGCCTATCACATCTCGCGCAAAAGCAGCAGCATATACCAGATAACCCGCGACCACTCTCTGGTCGAAGAGCTGGTGGAGTTCGGCGCGATAACGAAGGAGCAGGCAAAGACTCATCCCCAGCGCAACGTCATAACCCGCGCCCTCGGCTCCGAGGCGAAGGTCGAGTCTGACTACTTTGAGCTTTCTATGCGCCTCGGAGACTGCATACTCTTCTGCTCGGACGGCCTGTCGAACACCCTGTCGGATCAGGAACTGCTGGAATACGCCATGCGCTTCCCCGAGCCGGAGCTGCTGTGCAGGGAGCTTATGGACGAGGCGCTGTCGCGCGGCGCGCGGGACAACGTCACGGTTGTTGCAGTGATGAAGTAAGGGCACTGAATGGAGAATTAAATGGATACTAACGATAAGTACATCGGAAAGATGCTCGACGACCGGTATGAGATACTTGAGGTCATCGGCGAGGGCGGCATGGCCATCGTTTATAGGGCGCTCGATCACCGGCTGAACCGCGACGTCGCGGTGAAGATAATGCGTGACGAGATGGCTGCCGACGAGGAGTTCCGCCGCCGCTTCTGCACGGAATCTCACGCCGTCGCCATGCTCTCCCACCCGAATATTGTCGCGGTGTATGACGTCAGCCATAATGACAATGTGGAATACATAGTCATGGAGCTGGTGGATGGGATAACGCTCAAGCAGTATATAGAGCGCAAGGGCGTGGTCGCGTGGAAGGAAGTCGTGCATTTCACAAAGCAGATCAGCAAGGCGCTGGCGCACGCGCATGAGCGCGGCATAATCCACAGGGACATCAAGCCCCAGAACATTATGCTCCTGCGCGACGGCACCATCAAGGTCGGCGACTTCGGCATCGCCGCGCTTGAAAACGAGGTGTACGAGAATAACGGCGAGGCGATAGGCTCGATACATTATATCGCTCCCGAGCAGGCGCGCGGCGAATGCCCGGATGCGCGCAGCGACATCTATTCTCTCGGCGTTATGATGTACGAGATGCTCACCGGCGGCCTGCCGTTTATAGGCAATACGCTCGGCGAGATCGCCGTGCAGCATATGAACGCAAAGCCCGTGCCGCCGCACGAGAAAAATCCGGAGATACCGCTGGAGCTTGAGCGCATCACGCTCAAGGCCATGAGCGCGGAGCTGAGCGAGCGCTACCAGTCGGCAAATGAGCTGCTGTCCGATCTTGAAGCTTTTATCCACACGCCCGTCACGATAGACGGGGAAAGCGCGGACTATGAAAATCCGGACGTCAAGCCCGTCCGCTCCAGCACGGAACTTTCCAGAGAGCGCTATAGGCTGCGCCGCCGCCGTTCGGACGTGGTCAGCTTCATGTCTGGCACCTTCGGGCTGCTCGTCCTCGCGGTCGCACTGTTCGCGTTTTTGTGGAACTTCTGGCTCAAGGACGTGTTTTCTCCTGCGGAGAGGATCGCGCTGCCGAACTTTGAAGGCAGTAACTATGAGTCGATAATCAACAACACCGAGCTCAGTTCGATGTATAAGTTCAATGTCATATACATCTCCGACGATTCGGTCGAGCCGGGCATCGTCATCTCGCAGTCACCCGCGGCAGGGCGCAGCATGATGGTCACGCCGTCCGGTATCGAGGTCGACCTCACCGTGAACGCCGGAGTGAGCCTCACGAGCGTACCGGACGTTCTGAACACAGATTACCGCGATGCCATGCGCAATCTGCGCGCGGCGGGCTTCAATGTCGAGATCGAAAACGCCGCGTCCGACAGCTACACCAAGGACTATGTCATCGCTACAAGCCCCGTGGCAGGGGAGCAGCTGAGCAGCGGCTCGACCGTGTATATCACCGTCAGCGCAGGACCGGAGATACAGTACGTCTCCATGCCGAACCTTGTGGGCAGCACGGAGGACAGCGCGATATCCCGCATTGAGAGCAGCAATCTAAGCTACGGCGGCTCCGACCGCGTCGTGAGCGACTATGAGGCGGGGACGGTAATCGACCAGAGCATCAGCTCCTCCGAGAGCGTGGCGGAGCACACGAAGGTGTACCTCACCGTATCCTCCGGACCGCAGGGCTAAGGCATGACGGACGGAGTAATAGTCAAGGCCCTGAGCGGGTTTTATTATGTTGAGACCGAGGGAAAGCTGCTCGAATGCAAGGCGCGCGGCAAATTCCGGCTGGACGGGACTTCACCGCTGGTGGGCGACAAGGTCAGCTGCAGTCTCGACGCGAACGGGAAAGGCCGCATCGACCATGTGGAGCCGCGGCGGAACTGGTTCATCCGCCCCGCGGTTGCGAACGTCGATATGCTTGTGTTCGTCGCGGCGAATACCAATCCGGTGACTGACCCGTTCCTTATCGACCGCGTCTCGGTCATCGCCGCGGAAGCCGATTGCGAGTTTGCCATCTGCGTGAACAAAACGGATATCGATGCCGGAGACGAGCTGTTTGACGTCTTTACCGCCGCGGGCTTCCCCGTCATACGCACGAGCGCCGTGACGGGCGAGGGCGTGGACGAGCTGCGCGGCCTGCTGTGCGGCAAGATATCCGCGTTTACGGGAAATTCCGGCGTCGGCAAATCGAGCATACTCAACGCTCTGATACCCGGCGCGAATATCCAGACCGCCGAGGTGAGCGAACGGCTCGGCCGCGGCAAGCACACGACGCGCCATGTGGAGCTGTACGAGCTTGAGAGCGGCAGCTACATCGCGGATACGCCGGGCTTCGCCTCCTTCGAGGTGGAGATGATGTGCACGATACCAAAGGAGCGCCTGCAGTTCGATTTTCCGGACTTCGATAAATACATAGGCTCCTGCCGCTTCAGCGACTGCGCGCATCTGAAGGAACCCGGCTGTACGGTCACGCAGGCGGTGGCCGCAGGCGAGATCGGCCAGAGCCGCTACCGCTCGTACACACGCCTGTATGAGATGTGCGCCCAGCATAAATTCTGGGAAAAATGAGATATAAGAGTATATTGTGCCGCCCCGCGCGTATAATGTCAGGAAGACAATTATACGTGGGGGGCGGTTTTTTGAATTGCAGAGGGAAGGGCTTCTGGGGGCTGCTTGCGATAATACTGGGGCTGGTCATAATTCTTTCGCTGCTCTTGCCCTCGGAATTCTGGTGGATAGTTGCGGCGGGGGCGCTTATCTGGGGCGGAGTGTGTCTTATGAAGAGATGCTGAAAGGGGTATGGAATGAAAATATTCGTTATCAGGCTGCCGAAATTCCTGTCGAGATTCATAGCACGCATAAGCAAACGGTGATACCGCGCGGCTCCGGCGCATAGATTGTACAAACTGCGTCAAGGAGAGAGCTGAAATGGAACTTTGCTTTGAAAAGAAGAGTACAAATATATTCGCCGGTAGACTCCATATGGTCAAGAGCAGCGCCGAAACCGTGGAGGCCGTCGTACCGGACACGAATGACGACATAGCGCGCGTTGCGTCGCTCCAGACGATGCTGCTGCTGAAGGGCAAGGACATCTCTGCCCGCGGCATAACGGTGACGGGTGAGGCGTGGGCGTGGATGCTGTATATCACGGAGGGCGGCACGGTGCAGTCGGTGCAGCTAGCGCGCGAATTCAGCATCGAATATGAGAGCGACGCTGTGCTGGATGAAAAGCTCACGCATGTGGCCCTGAGCGTCAACGCCGCGGAGACGCGCGTCCTGAACCCGCGCAAGGTCGCCGTGACCTTCGAGATATGCGGCGAGCTGTGGGCGTATTCGCGCGAGGAGCTGTGCGTTTCAGCAAACGCGGGCGATACGCCGTGCCGGGTGTACGCAAAGCAGGAGCGGTGCTCCGCAACGCCGGTGATCGCCGTGACGGAGAAGACCTTTGTCCTAACGGAGCAGTTCGCGTTTGCGGACAGCAAGCCGCAGCCTGCCGCGCTGCTGTCGCAGAACATAGAGTATGAGCTGGCGGAGATAAACGTCATCTCCGGCCGCGCCGTGGTGAAGGGCAACGTGCGCCTGAAGCTGTGCTATGCGTCCGATGGGGCGGATTATCCCGTCACGGCGGAGTTTTCAAGCCCGTTTTCGCAGCTTATCGACGTGCCGGACACCGATACCTCCGGCTGCGCGGCGCGGGTCGAGATAAACGGCGCGTACCTGAACATAATCGACACCATCAATGGCACCAAGGCCGTCGATGTGGAGCTGCACTGCCTGACGGAGCTGGTCTGCTTCGGCAGGGAAGAGGTGCAGTATATCTCCGACATGTACTGCAACACGGCGGCGCTCACGCCTAGAATGGGGAAGCTCAGCATTCCGTCAGACTGCGAGCTGCGTCGGGTGTCGCTGAGCTTCAGCGAGAGCATCGAAGCGCCTGAGGACTGCGCGGATGTGCTGGCGGCGTTCACGCAGATATGCCGCTGCGCCGTGTCCGGCGCGACGCTCAGCGCGCAGTGCCTCGCCGATATCATATACCGCAGCGAGAGCGGGGGAATCTCCGTCATGAAGCGCACCTTCAGCCTAGAGGGGGACTGCCCGGAGGGCGTGAGCAGCGTTTTGAACGTTCGCGTCGCCGAGACGAAGCTATACCCCGCCGCGGGCAGCATTTCCGTTGCGCTGAACGTGGAAGCTGTGTGCCTGTGCGCCGGGAGCAGGGAGGTGGACGCCGTGCTGTCGGCAGAGCTTTCGGACGAGACGGAGACGGACTGTGCGGCGTACCCGTCGGTGACGCTCGTGCGGATGGAGGGCGAATCGCTCTGGCAGCTTGCGAAGAGCTATCACTCCAGCGAGGAGGCGATCATCGGGCTTAACGGTGCGGACTGCGCCGAAAACGGGGCGCTGCTGCTGATACCCAAGACGAAATAGCGGCGGTTTTTCCGCGCAGGCGTATTTTTTGCCCGTCCGCGCCGTAATTAGCCCTTGTCATAATGGCTGATTTGTGGTAAAATATCTGTCGTAAATCGTGTTGTTTTCTTTAACATACATAAGAGGAGCGAATTTTTATGTCCGGACATTCCAAATGGCACAACATACAGAAGACGAAAGGCGCGGCTGACGCGAAGCGTGCACAGACTTTCACCAAGATTGCCCGTGAAATGATCGTCGCGGTCAAGGAAGGCGGCGGCGGAGACCCGCGCAGCAATTCCAAGCTTGCTGCCGTTATCGCCAAGGCGAAAGCGGCCAATATGCCTAACGACAATATCAGGCGCACTATTGACAAGGCGCTTGGCGCAGGCAATACCGAGAACTATGAGAAGATAGTCTACGAAGGCTACGGCCCCTGCGGCGTTGCCGTCATCGTCGAGACTATGACCGATAACCGCAACCGTACCGCCGGTGAGATCCGTCACTACTTTGATAAATACGGCGGAAACATGGGCGCGGCCAATTGCGTCTCTTGGTCCTTCGATAAGAAGGGCGTCATCGTCATTGACAACGAGGACGAGGAGCTTGACGAGGATACCGTTATGATGGATGCGCTCGAAGCCGGTGCCGCCGATTTCGAGTCCGACGGCGACGTTATGACCGTCTATACCGGTGTTGACGACGTCGCAACGGTTGCCGACGCGCTGACCGCGGCGGGCTACAAGCTGCTCTCCGCTCAGGTCGAGATGCTGCCCCAGAACGGCTACATCAAGCTCACCAATGAAGACGATGTCAAGAACATGCAGAAGATGCTCGACATGTTCGAGGACAACGACGATGTCCAGAACGTCTGGCATAACTGGGAAGACGCTGAATAACAGTTTCGCGCTTGGTCGTGAAATACATGAAAACAGGGTGATCGTTTTTGGTAACCGATCACCCTGTTTTTGTGCTAGGAGTGTGCTTATATTGAATGGAATGTCCCAAATGGTTCGAATACTTTTAGCTTATTACGGAAAAAGGAAATGCATTACATAATTCAAGTTTCGATTAGTATAAGTGATAAAAATTATCATAATTTATCATAATAATGTGAATTTAAAGAAAAATATTGACAATATATATATATATATATAATGAAGCAGACGGGAGTGCTAAATGCTCCCAATAAAGTACGGATTGAGGAGGATGAAAATGGCGAAGAACGGAAAACCATTATTTCAAAAGTGGTGGTTCTGGGTAATTGTTATCATCATAGTTGGAGCGATTGCATCTCCAAATTCCACCGATACGAAATCTGGCGAAAAACAAAGTACATCAATTGTTGAATCTCAAGATAAATTGACGCCTGCTGTTGAAAGTACAAAATCTGAGGAAGATAAGAAAACTGAAAAAATCGTGGTGACAGCAGAACCGGTTGCAACTGTTGAACCCGAGGCCAATTTAACAACAGGGCAAAAGAACGCTTTAAAAGCTGCGAAGAAATACTTGAACCTTATGGCCTTTTCTCACGATGGCCTTGTAGAGCAGCTTGAGTTCGAACAGTATTCTCACGAGGATGCAGTTTATGCGACTGACAACTGTGGAGCGGATTGGAATGAACAGGCCTTGAAGGCTGCAAATAAATATTTGAATTTGACTGCGTTCTCTCATGATGGGCTTGTTGCTCAACTTGAATATGAAAAATACACAACTGAAGAGGCTACATATGGAGCAGATAATTGTGGAGCGGATTGGAATGAGCAGGCAGTTAAATGCGCAAAGAGATATCTAGATTTAATGGCTATGTCAAAGGAAGATCTTATTCAGCAACTTGAATATGAAAAATTTACACATGAACAGGCCGTTTATGGCGCAGAACAGAACGGATATTAAATATTAGCGGAAAAGGAGCGGGAGAAGTCCTGCTCCTTTTCTAATTGCTGTTCCTCCCGTTGCCCGGCTGTGGGGCGAAGTATTGCTTTTGAGCGAGCTCAAACTGGTGGTTGAAAGCTTCCGCCGCGCGGACGGCGAGCGCGGAGTCGGGCTGCATCATATCAAAGGCGTGCATGTCCGTGTGATACACGTCCAGCTCCGCCGGAATGCCGGCATTGCGCAGATGCTCAAAATAGCTGACGGTCTCGGCGTAGAACGGCTCGCCGTCGCCGACAAAGGAATATGCGGGCGGCAGACCGGAGAAATCCTCCAGCCGCGCCGGAGCGGCGTAAGGCGTGAGCTGTGCGCGGTCAGTCCCGCGCAGATAGAGCCGCCATGCGAGATGGTTGCGTCGGGTGTTCCAGACGCGGCCGTGGTTATCTCGCGATGACTCGGTGTCGCGGTCGTCAAGCATCGGGTAGAGCGGCATCTGAAAGGCGACGCTGACCTCGCCGCTGTCCCGCGCGCGGATGCACACGGCGGCGCACAGCCCGCCGCCTGCGCTCTCGCCGCCGACCATGAGCTGATCGCTCCTGACGCCGAGTGCGGCCGCATTCTCCTTTAGATAAATAAGCGCCGCATAGCAGTCGTCCAGCGCCGCCGGATACGGCGAGAGGGGAGCGAGCCGGTATCCCGGAGACAGCACCACCGCGCCGAACTTCTTCACCAGATCAACGGCGCGCGACATGTGCACCATTTCCTTCATTCCGGCGATGTACCCGCCGCCGTGGATCCACAGCACCCCAGTCGCGTCCGCGGGCGCGGTGCGCGGCGAGAGGATCAGCGCGGGAATACTTCCGTGCGGGGTGGGTATGCGTATTTTCCGGACGCGGACGTCCTTATCAGGCAGCATCGACCGCATGGCGCTCACCCGTTTCTGCGCTGATAGTCCGTGCCCCACGCGACCATGGAGTCGAGTATCTGCTTCAGACTGTATCCGGTCTCGGTCAGCGTGTACTCCACGCGCGGGGGCACCTCGGCGTACACCTTGCGGGTGAGCAGCCCCTTGTCTTCCATATCGCGCAGCTGCGCGGTCAGCACCTTCTGCGATACCATGCCGATGGACTTTTTCAGCTCGCCGAATCGCTTCGTGCCCTCCATCAGGTCGCGCAGTATCAGAACCTTCCATTTGTCGCCGATGAGCATCAGCGTGGTTTCTACCGGGCATGCGGGCAATTCCATAGATTTATCCTCCAATAGTATCCTTTAGGTAACTACGGCACAATATTGTGCTTACTTTACTAAATGGCTTTACAGCGCTATGATAATACCGCCGAGAGTAAAAAGCAAGCTTTCGGAACACAAATTCATCAAAAACCGTTTTGGAGGTATTTATCATGAACAAAGTCGTAGAATTTCTGAATGCCAATCCTGTGCAGTATCTGGCCACTGTCGGCCGTGACGGCAAGGCCAAGTGCCGTCCCTTCAAGTTCGCCGGTGAGCTGGACGGCAAGATGTGGTTCTGCACCAACAACCAGAAAGAGGTTTACAAGGACATGCAGGAAAATCCCTATGTGGAGCTGTCCGTCTCCAGCCCAAAGTACGCGTGGATCCGCCTGCACGGCAAGGCCGTATTCGAGAACAACATGGCCGCAAAGGAAATGTGTATCCAGAACCCCATCGTGAAAAGCCAGTACGGCGAGGCCACGAACCCCATCTTTGCGGTGTTCTATCTCGAGGATGCCCATGGCCTGATCGCCGACTTCTCCGGCAATCCTCCCTACGAATTCTGATTGCCGTTCGCGCGGAAACATGATATCATCAAGCGGAGGTGATCGCCATGACGCAGGCGGAGCGGCGGCTGTTCTTGATACGGTCGCTGATGAACGAAAAAACGGAATATGCCGATCTTGGCGTCCCGCGGGATGCCGACGGGCAGCGGCAGCTCCTGCGCGGGCTGATAAACGTCAGGCTGCCTGCGCCTGCGGATGAGGGGTTTCTGGCGGTGCAGGACGCGTATCTGCAGCGGCGAGCGGTTCGAGCGGTATTTTTCGGATTTTGCGGAGAAATACGGCATTGGCGACATGTATTCCGGCGGGTTCTACCCGTTCCCGACGCGGGAGGAGTTCTGGGCGTATTGGAGCCGCTACATCTTCATCAACCGCTATCAGGACGCGCCGAAGCCGGTGTATGACGAGCTGCTGGAGCTGGTGCGGGACAAGGACTATTTCGTCATCACGACGAACGTTGACCACTGCTTTCAGGAGGCCTTTGATAACGAGGCCGTGATCCGAGAGATGCTCGAGCGGCAAGAGAATATGCGGGCTCCTGCGGAGCTTATCCCTACCTGCCCGCACTGCGGCCGGCCGCTGACGCTGAATCTGCGCTGTGACGACAGCTTTGTCGAGGACGAGGGCTGGCATCGCGCGGCGGAGCGGTATGAGAATTTCCTGCGCACACGCGGCGGACAGCGTGTCCTCTTCATGGAACTGGGCGTGGGTTACAACACGCCGGTCATTATAAAATACCCGTTCTGGCACATGACGGCGAAGAACCCCAACGCGGTCTATGCCTGCGTCAATCTTGACGGCGCCGACTCCATGCGGGGAATAGAGGAGCGGTCGATACTGATAGAAGCGGACATCGGCGACGTGGTGCGCCGTCTGCGGGAAGCGTAATGCAGCAGACAAATTGAGAACCCCACCGGAAAGTGAGCCGAACTTTCGGCCGCATTTCCGGTGGGGGTTATTTGTTATGTTCTGCTGAGGAGCACTACGCGTCTTTTTATCGGAATTTTGCCGAGCTCATAGCCGTGGCCGCACGGCTCGACTATTGCAGTAAATCGTCTTTGCTTTGTTCGTCTGGCTCGATGCCCTTTTGCTTCTTGATACTCAACGCCCCAGCCAGAAGCCCAAATGCCATGGCGAGCATCAGTGCTGCGTAGAGCCACCGATGTATAAAAGCCATAATGCAGCCTACAAGCAGCATCATCACGCCCGCTAGGGTCAATAATCTTGTATTTGAATACATGTTGTTATCTCACCTCACTCTCCATACCTAGACTTGTGTTCCATATCAATTATAAATTATATATCCATATTATCACATACAAGAATACCAAGCAACGGCAATTTTCGCGGTATTGAGGGAATTGAATATGTAGCGCGTGGCGGATATGTGCAGCAGGGCTGTGCCGCTGAGGGAAATAGCGGTGCAATGAGGAAGCCGCGCGGAAAAAAAGATTGCACTTTCTGCAGTGTTAATGTATAATATATAAGTCAGGATAAAGGTAAGGCCACTGACATATGCCGTTTGAATCGGCAGAAACTTCACAACCGGGTGTAGCGCAGTTGGTAGCGCGGGTGGTTTGGGAGCGGGTAGACCCTATCCATGCGCGGCTTTGGCAAAAGCCCGGAATGCCTTGCGGCACTGGCGATAGCGGGTTTTCCTCCGGCTGCCGAAAACGGCACAAAAGCGGCTTTGACCACATAAATGACCACAGACAGAAAAATCTTTGATTTCCCCCTCCGCCGTGGTATAATGGCAGAAATTGAATATCCGGGTATAGCGAAGTTGGTATCGCGCCTGGTTTGGGAGAATACGACCAGCCGGATAATTTAACTTAATAACCGGGTGTAGCGCAGTTGGTAGCGCGCCTGCTTTGGGAGCAGGATGCCGCAGGTTCGAATCCTGTCACTCGGACCACCTTTTTTCAGAAAAACCGCCCCAAAAGGCGGTTTTTCTGCGTTAAAAGTTCGATTTTTAGTCGTGCCTAACCACATGACAACTGTGGTCAGAGGGTAAAAATAGCGGTAATAACTGTGGTGCGGAAGAACTACGAAAACCATAAAATCCCTAACCCATCCCTAACTGGTGCAACACTGCATCTACCATCTCCTTTGTTGAAAAATTGCGATATATAGTGTAAAATAGATTTGGAATTAGATTTATGCAAATCAAACTCACACATAGACAGAAGGGAGTGCTTACGATGTCTATTATGTGCTGTATTTATGTTCCCGAAGGAATTGTCATGGCTGCCGACAGCAGACTTACCAGAACCAAAATGACAAATAGCATTGATATTCCTGCCAAGGATGGAGTCCCCGCCAAAACAGTAATATTTCAAACTACATATACTTCCAGTGACAATGCTCAAAAGGTTTTACTAATTAAAAAGACTGGGACGGGTGTTTCTTTTTGCGGAGATGCAATGATTGACGGAGTTACCGTTGCAGATTTTGTCCGTAGGTTCGAGATTGAGAAAGTCTGCGAATCAGATACTACCGAAGATGTTGCTAATAAGCTCGTTGAATACTATTCAGGCGGCGGCACCCATTTCTTTGTGTGCGGGTACAATGATGATGTCCCTTATGTATATGATGTTTCCAATAAGTCTGTGAAACGTGCCAATATTGCGTCAAAGCCAGAAGAAGGTGCTCCCTCTAAAGATGCCGCCGACGATGGTACGCATCCAGATACAGAGATTCCTGAAAACATAAAGAACGACCACAGTCAAGTCGAGAGTACTGCTCCTGAAGCGACCCCCATTGTAATTCCTGGAGCAATTTGGGCTGGTCAGAAGACTGCAATAACAAAAATCGTAAATGAAAAACCTATCTTGAACGCAGCATGGGGAACGATGCCGCTGAAAGATGCTATTGACTTTGCTGAATTTCTCGTAGATACAACGATTAAGTATGAAAGATTTAGCGATGATATTCAAACGTGCGGTGGAGATGTCGATGTTCTTGTTATCACGAAAGACGAAGCATTTTGGAAACAGCACAAAATCTATAATCCAAAGGGTAATATTTAACTAAAAGTCCACCCAGGGCTCCAATAT
>ENA-ORSL01000679-ORSL01000679.1-human-gut-metagenome-genome-assembly--contig:-NODE-679-length-33351-cov-3.841152_pt1 | contig 33351 bp, 35 predicted proteins | sample MGYA00242190_ERZ509157 | MGnify/ENA primary metagenome ERZ509157 (study PRJEB26280, sample SAMEA2338664) | human gut metagenome | biome: human gut; feature: human-associated habitat; material: faeces...
TCAAAAAAGTAAATTTCTATGTTGAGAATACAAGAGTTGGTCAAATTACAGATTATGATAAATTGACAATCGAATTATGGACAGATGGAAGCTTACTTCCAGATGAAGCTTTGAGTTTAGCTGCAAAAGTTATGAATGAGCATTTAGCGTTGTTTATAGACTTATCAGAAGCTACAAAGAATACAGAGATAATGGTTGAAAAAGAAGAATCTAAGAAAGAAAAAGTTCTTGAAACTACTATTGAAGAACTTGACTTATCTGTAAGATCATATAATTGTTTAAAAAGAGCTGGAATTATTAATGTTGAAGATTTAACTAATAAGACAGAAGAAGAAATGATGAAAGTTAGAAACTTGGGTAGAAAATCACTTGAAGAAGTAACAAACAAACTTCATTCTTTAGGTTTAGATTTTATGCCAAGTGAAGAATAGAACTATTAAGGAAGGGTGAAATAAAGTGGCAGAAAATAGAAAGTTAGGAAGAACTGCTGATCATAGAGTAGCTATGCTAAAAAACCTAATAACTAGTGTTATTTGGCATGGACAAATCGAGACAACTGAAGCTAAAGCTAAGGAAGTTAAGAGCATAGTTGATAGCTTAATTTCTCTTGCCATTAGAGAAAAAGATAATTTTGAAACAGTTGAACAAACAGTTTCAAGAGCAAAAGTAGATGAGAAAGGAAACAAGATTACTGAAGAAGCTACAAGCAAAAACGGTAAGAAGTTCAAAAAAGTTGTCAGAGAAACTGTTAAAGAAGAAGTTAAAAAGGACAACCCATCTAGACTTGCTGCAAGAAAGAAGATTATGGCTAATATCAACAAAGTAAAAGATGAAAATGGTAATAATGTTGATCTACCTGGAAAACTATTTGGCGAGATTGCTGAAAAGTATGCAGATAAAAAAGGTGGATACACAAGAATAATTAAACTAGGAAAGAGAAGAGGAGACGCTGCTGAAGCTGTTATCTTACAATTAGTTTAGTTATATAAGTTAGTATTATATATTTAATAAAAAAGACATTTCTGTAAAGAAGTGTCTTTTTTTATACAAATAGGAAAGTAGCAAATTTATCTAATTTTTTTCTAACTTGATAATATTATTCTATTGATGTATAATACTCTTGTGTGAGATAATAAGAACCATTGTTTAAGGAGGCTCAAGATTTTTTATAATGAAAAGAAATAATTTATGTATTGAAAATCTGCATAAAGGAGAAATTCTGCAAGGAAAAATCGAAAGCATAACTATGTATGGCATATTTGTGAGATTATCAAATTCACAGATTGGGCTTATACATAGAGAAGACGTTTCGTATTTGAAAAATAACTATCCTATTGAGCAATTTAGTATTGGAAATTGTATTGATGTAATGGTAAAAAGTTATGATAAAAATACGGGCAAATTATCTCTTTCATACAAAGATGCAAACTTGTCTAATGAATGCAAGATTGAAAATTTAAAAGAGGGAGACATTGTTAATGGCATAGTAAGAAATCGCCACGAAAATAGTGTGTTTGTTGAGCTTGAGCCGAACCTAGTCGGTTTAGCAAATTATAAATCTGGGATAGCTAGCGGTGATCATATAAAGGTTATTGTTAAAAAGATTTCACCAGAAACTAAAAAAATCAAATTAGAAATTCTGTAGTAATTTCAAACTTTATTAAGGAGGAAAAAATAATGGTAGAGGATAATGCTATTAAAGCACCTAAATCGCCATTTGCGATGAGGGAAAATGAAATTAAAGTGTTTGATGGAAAAGATGGCTATGCATCAATTGATCAAGTTGTTTTTAAAATTGACAAAGGTTACATCAATGAAGTACACTTTCAAATATTAGAGATTATAAATGATTTTGAATTTATAACTTCTAGACAAATTTATCAAATGTTGAGTAAAAAAGGGATTGATATAAAATCTCAAGATAAGTTAAATAAGAAATTAGAAGACATGATTAAAAGCAAAATAATTACTAGGTATTACTTTTCAAGTGATGAAGGCAAAGGTATATATAGGGTCTATTGTTTAGATAAAATCGGCAAATATTTATTGAATTCAAGACAAATTAAAACTAATTGGCAACCAACAGACAATACAAAACCCGTTTATATGTTGAAAAGAAGACTTGCTGGTAATCAAGTGATAATGGCATATATGCACAAAGTAGGTGCTTATAAAAGCTTTGTACTTAATCCGTTGATGTTTGCTAAAAGACAAAATATTAAATTTCAACCTTCTGGAGGTCAAGTTACTTTAGTAAAAAATGATATAAAAGTAGATTTCATTTTTGAAGTAGTAAGAAGAAATCCAGGGTGGGAAGAAAAGTTCATGGAAAAGATGAAACTATATGAAGAATTTTATGACAATTTCCAAAGCAAAGATTGTGGTTTTGACAAGAAGCCTCAATTAGTTATTATCGGTGAAGATGATGAACATTTAATCGAAATTTTTAAAGCTGTAAAAAAGGTTAAAGTAGAGCTTAAAGGCATTGAAATATATTATTCTACCGATTTAAGACAACTAGAGCCAGAAATTGATAAAACTTTAATTGCATTTAAACAGGATACTGAAACTGGAAGATATAGAATGGAAATGCTACAAGTTCCACTATTAGAAAAATAATTAATTTTAATATGCTATGCTTTTGTTTTTATAATAGTGGAGAATAGAGATATAAATAGTAACTTTGGGTGTAGCATATAGAAGGTAGGAGGTTTTTATGAAAGTATTATTAACTGGTGGTGCCGGCTATATAGGCTCTCATACAGCAGTAGAATTGATTAATGCCGGATATGATATTGTTATTGGTGACAACTATTCAAATAGCAAAGAAGATGTGTTAAAGAGAGTGGAAGAAATAGTTGGTAAAAAAATAACAGCGTATAATGTTGATTTTACTGATTATGATGCGGTTGATGAGTTATTTAGTAAAGAAGATATTGATGCGGTAATTCACTTTGCAGGGTTAAAAGCGGTTGGAGAATCATGTTCAATACCACTTAAGTATTATAAGAATAATATTGATAGTACATTAGTATTATTAGAAGTAATGAAAAAACACGACGTTAACAATATAGTTTTTAGTTCTTCTGCTACTGTATATGGTATACCTAAAGAAGTACCACTAAGAGAAGATATGCCTACATCATGTACAAACCCATATGGATGGACAAAGTACATGAACGAACAAATTTTAAGAGATGTTGCTAATGCAAATCCTAAAATGTCAGTTGTTTTACTTAGATATTTCAATCCTATTGGAGCGCATGAAAGTGGTTTGATTGGAGAAGATCCAAATGGAATCCCTAACAATTTAATGCCTTATATAACTCAAGTTGCTACTGGAAAACTTCCAATGCTTAGTGTATATGGAGATGACTACAATACAAAAGATGGTACAGGTGTTAGAGACTATATACATGTAGTAGATTTGGCAAAAGGTCATTTAAAAGCTATAGAGTACTCATTTAAAAATAGAGGAGTAGATGTGTTTAATTTAGGAACAGGTAAAGGCTATAGCGTTCTCGATATCGTACATGCTTTCGAAAAGGCTAATATGGTAAAGGTACCATATACAATTGTTGAAAGAAGACCTGGTGATATAGATGAATGCTACGCAGATCCTTCAAAGGCGGAAGCTGTTTTAGGTTGGAGAGCTGAAAAAACTCTTGAGCAAATGTGTGAGGATTCTTGGAGATGGCAAAAATATTCTACAGAATTAAATAAAAAGCAGAAGAATTAATAAAAGTTAAAGACTGAAAATCAAAAATTTTCAGTCTTTATTGTTAAAAAATAAAAGCAGAAAATCAAAAGGTTTTCTGCTTTATCTTTATTTTATTTTTTCTTGAAATTAATTACTATAGGGTCAGAATTTGTTGCAACTCTTTCTTGCATATTTAATTCTTTTGAATTTGATGATGATTTGATTGGAAAGTCATTGTTGACATCATTACTAACTTCTATATAAATATCATCAACATCATTCATTGGCTTAGATGTTACATTTAAATTAATTGTATTATTAGGTTCGTTTGATGCCTTTGGAGCTGAATAGAATTCTTTTTCTGTGTAGAAATTATCGCCAGAATTATCAGTACTTGTAGTAGAAATGTGTTCTGTTTCTGCACTTTCAAATATTTCAAAGTTATAATTTGAACATTTCTTTGGCTCATAAAACTTCTTAGTTATGAAGTCTGTCTTTCCTCTACCAACTACAATCTTTCCAGATTCATCTTTTGTCTTATATATACATGTCTTAAATGGAAGACTAACAATTTTTGCTGGTTTATAATGAGGCTTGTAATCTATTTCAGCACCCATGAAGTTTGCTGTTATCTTGTCTGCACCTTCTTGTGTAGAACCATCAGCAAGAATACGTTTGTATTTCCATTTCTTCTTATTACCAATTTCTTTAGACCAGAATTCAGCCTCGTCATTTGTCATGTCACCAAAAATAATTTGAGTTTTTGTGTTTGTTATAATTACATCTTTAAAGTAAGCAAGTGAACTATTCTTTGTTAATTGTGATAGGTTTTGTATTGTTATTAAAGTTCCACAACGATACTTTCTAAATAGTGTGAAGAAAGCTTCTGTATCTTTGTTTACATATAGAGGAAACTCATCTATATAAACAAAGTGTGGTGTTCTTGTATCTTCAATACCAGGTCTTCTTAATACGGCATCTTTAAATGAAAGAATAACAAACATACCAAATGCTTTTTGATGTATTTCACCTAAGTCACCTTGTCTTGTACAAGCAGTAATTATTTGACCTTCAGCAAGTGCTTTGTCTAGATTTATATTATTGTCTCTGCTACAAAGTACACGCTTAATTCCAGGGTTTCTTAAGAAGTTGTCTAGCTGAGTAATAGCACCATATACGAATTTTTCAGTTTCTTTTCTACCACTACCATATGTTGAAGCAATTTCGTAACCATGGATGTTTACTGGTGGTTTGTAGAAATTTTTTTCAAAGTATCCTATTAAAGATTTATAATCTTCAGATAATTGAGGATCTTTTTTCAATACTTCTGTCATTTCCTCTGCTAAATCAAAATTGTTAAGTATTGATAACATATCTTCAAGGGTAGGTAGTGCACCATTATTCATCCTTGGATAAACAAGTTTTAACAAAATAGCTAAGTTCTCGAATGCTTGTTGTGTAACGTTTGCAAAGAATACGTTATTACTACTTGCATTCTCCGATTCATACATTCCCTTTAATACTGTTGATATAATACTTGCAACCTTTGCTGGGTCTGTACCAATAAAAGGATTTATACCTAAAGAATTAGGATCCATAGGGTCAATTACATTAACATCAATGCTATATGCTTTTGCTACTTTCCTAACACGTTCGATACAAGCATTGTCTGGTGCAACCAATGTAAAACCAAGACCTCTATAATACATTTCGCCAGTTTCGGGATCGGTGTATTTTAACATATCACCAACATAATGTTTATATTCATTTACTCTTGTAGGCTTTGGTTTAATATATGAAAGAGTAAAATTTCTATTTAAGTACTCGTTATTATATGGAACTCTCAATGTTGCAAGACCAGCGTTTAAAGCATTGTATGCTAATTTTTTGCTCACTTCTCTAAAGAAATACTTACGCTCTAAATCCATAGCACACATTGGTTCAACGATTGTAGCTGTTTTACCAGTACCTGTTGCACCTTCAACAAAAACAGCTTCAAATCTTTTCTTCTCAGGTATTATAGCAGGTTTTCCTGTTTTATCATCTAAGCAAATTTGAGCATTGCACATGTATACAGATGGAGTTTTTCTTGTGCTTTTTTCAGGAATTAATTTAAATCCTTTATAATCTTCGAAAGAATCAATCCAATCTTGATCCGCATCCATAACATCATCTATATAATAGAATATAGATGTTTTCAACAAGAATAACGGAAATAAAAATGTTAATGACGTTATTGCTGGATTAATTAGTTCTGGCATATTTGTAGCTATATATTTGAAATTTGAAAATCCCATCAATATATACCAAGAAAATTCATTAACCCATTGAGCGACCATAACACCACATACAATTCTGAATGCTATTGAATAATAAATATAATATTTAACTGGTTGCAATATTGTTTTACAGAATGGAGAAGCACATATAATGCTGTAACCAGAAGTAATTACAAACAATGCAAATGTATACATTAATGGTGACCAGTAATTAACAAACTGACCAGTAAACAAGACACATCCTAATTCTACTAATCTATCAAAAGAGAGTAGAACTGCTCCTATGGCAAAAATGTATGTAAAGAACGAACTTACATCAATACCAAATGGTTTTAGCACTGTATCGATAGGATTCATCATTTTATAAATTATCTTTTTAAACATTGAATTTAAGGCTTTAAACATAAACGACCTCCACGTTCATTTTGTTGACAAAAATCATCATCTATATTATGCTATATTTTAAGTAAAAATTCAAGGGATATTGGTAAATTTGTTTAATTTTTATGTAAATTTGATACATATGGAGGAAACTATATGAAATTAATAGTAGGTCTACGGAAATCCAGGTTTAAGATATGATGATACACGCCATAATTTTGGCTTTATGGCTATTGATGAGATTGCTTTAAAGTTGGACATAAAAATGAATAAAAATAAGTTTGATGCCTTAATTGGTGATGGTAAGATAAATGATGAAAAGATAATATTGGCAAAACCGCAGACTTATATGAATTTAAGTGGAGAGAGTATAATTCAAATAGTAGACTTTTATAAGATAAATTTAGAAGATTTAATTGTTATTTATGATGATATTGATTTGCCATTCTGCGGTCTTAGAATCAAGCCAAGTGGTAGTCCAGGGACGCATAATGGAATGAGAAACATTACGGAATTGTTAAAAAGCGAGCAATTTATAAGGATAAGGATGGGAAGTGGAAAACCAACTTCTGGTATTGATTTAAAGGATTATGTGCTTATGAAATTAACAAAAGATGAAAAAGAAAAGGTTAAAAATTTAACAGATAAAGTTTATAAAGCTGTTATTGAAATAGTTGAAAACGGGGTTTCAAAAGCCATGAATTTGTATAACAAAAGTGGAGAGTAATATGAGTGAATTAATAGTAAATGATAACGAAAAAAAAATTGATGTGTGTATGTTAGAAAATGGTTCTATTAGTGAGATATATTCTTATGAATCTGGAGAAGAGAGCATACTTGGTAATATCTATATTGGAAAAGTTAGAGATGTTGTTGATGGCATGCAAGCTGCTTTTATTGATATAGGATTAGAAAAGAATGCTTTTATTGCTATAAAAGATGCAGTACCCAAAGTTGATGTTACTAAAGTAGAACAAAAAATAGATTTTAAGATTTCGGATGTTTTGCATTCTGGAGATAAAATTTTAGTACAAGTTAGAAAGGTTCCTACGGCTTCAAAAGGTGCAAGAGTCTCTACGCATATAACAATTCCTGGAAACTATGTTGTGTTGATGCCAAATACAAACATTATAACTATATCTCAAAAAATTGAAGATGCTGAAGAAAGAGAAAGACTGTTAGAGATACTAAAAGAAAACATTCCAAATGGTTTTGGAGCCATAATAAGGACTGACGCATACGGAATAGACGAGTCTAAAATAAAAAATGATATACAAGAAATTGTTGAAAAATGGTATGCCATATACAATAAATATCAAGATAGTAGTGAGATTGCACTCTTATATAATGAACATGAATTAGTATCAAAAATTGGCAGAGATTTAATAACTAAAGAAACGAAGAGGATTTTTGTAAATACAAAGGAGCTTTACTCACAATTCTTAGACATTGTATTGAAAGAAAATGTAGAAGTAAAGCTTATGCCTTCAAAAAATGTTATTGAAGAACTAGGGCTCACAGCATCTTATGAAAGTGCTTTTAAACGAAAAATATGGTTAAAATGTGGAGGATATATTGTTATAGATAAAACAGAGGCTTTGACTGCCATCGACGTGAATTCGGGTAAATATGTTGGAAATAAGAACTTGGAACAAACTGCGTTGATAGTAAATAAAGAGGCAGCTGCTGAAATAATGCATCAGATACGTTTGAGAGATGTTGGTGGAATCATAGTTGTTGATTACATAGACTTATCAAAGAAGGAAAATCAGGCACAAATAATTGAAATAATGCAAGAAGAAGCCAAAAAAGATAGAAGCAAAATAGATATTAAGGGATATACAGAGCTTAACTTAGTCGAGCTTACTAGAAAAACTATTAATATTTAACTTGCAAAATTTGTTAAACCGTGGTAATATAATAGAGCAGTAAAAACTGCCTTGCTCCATACTTGTTATGGGGCCGTTAGTCCAAAAGGAGGTGTAATAATGAACAAATACGAAACAATTATGATCATTAATTCTACTCTTGATGAGGCTGCTACTAAAGCAACAATCGATAAGTTTTTAGCTCTTATTGGTGAACATGGTACAGTTGAATCAACAGAAGAATGGGGAAAGAGAAAATTAGCTTATCCTATCCAAAAGCAAAATGAAGGATACTATACTTTAGTTAATTTTACAAGTAACCCAGAATTTATTGATGAACTAGAAAGAATTTATAACATCACAGACGAAGTTATAAAACACATAGTTATCAAAAAGTAAGAGGAGGACTTATTATTATGAATAAAGTTGTTCTAATGGGTAGATTAACTAGAGATCCTGAAGTAAGATACACATCTACAAATAATACTCTTGTAGCTACTTTTTCACTTGCGGTAAATAGAAGATTTGCCAAACAAGGTGAAGAAAGACAAGCTGATTTTATAAATGTAGTAGCTTGGGATAAAACAGGAGAATTTTGTAGTAAGTATTTTAAAAAAGGTCAACAAGTTGGTGTAATCGGAAGATTACAAACAAGAAATTATGATGATAAGGATGGAAAAAAGGTTTATGTAACTGAAGTTGTCGCAGAGGAAACATATTTTGCTGATACAAGAAGAGATGCAGAATCAAATCCTTTTGGAGACAGCACTACTGGTGCATCATTCAATGCAAATTCAGCACCAAGTGACTTTTCACAAGTTACAGATGATGACCTACCATTCTAAAGTGATATGATTTCTTAAAATGAAAAGATAGGAGGAAAATTAAAATGGCTGATAAAAAAGGAAACAGAAAATTCAATAACAGAAATAACAATAATGATGATGATTCAATGCCAAGACAAAGAAGAATCAAAAAGAAAGTTTGTGCATTTTGTGCAGACAAAAACTTAGTTATTGATTACAAAGATTCAGATAAATTAAAGAAATATGTTAGTGAAAAAGGTAAAATCTTACCAAGAAGAGTAACAGGTCTTTGTGCAAAACATCAAAGAGAAATGACTCTTGCTGTTAAGAGAGCTAGACATATAGCTTTATTACCATACACAGCTGAATAATTCAGTAATATAGTGGATGTTAATTAGAGTTTAGATATATACGGTTTCTGAACAAAAATAATTGAGAATAGACAAAAAGTCTATTCTCTTTTTTTATTCTAAATGTTATAATTAATTTGACAGAATCGAAAAAGAAGCAAATTATACAAATGAAAGGTGGAGAAAAACAAGATGAAAATAAAAAATGAAAATGGTGTTACACTTGTCACCGTTATTATCATGATTGTTGTAATGTCGATAATAGCCTCAGTGTCTATCGTTGGTGGTGTAAAAGTTTTAAGAGAGGCAAAAGCACAAGTTAAAGAGAGTAATTTGGCGGCTGTAAAAGCAGTTGTAAATAGAGAAGCAGCAAAAGCTGCTACTGCTGGAGTATTTACACCTGCTAATTATAATCATTATGGAACACCTGCATTTGGAATAGTGAGTGGAGATGCTGATATTTTAAATGGTTGGTATCTTGTTGATGAAGAAAACTTAAAAGAAATGGGAGTTGACTATATAGGTGAAAATTACTTAGTTAACTACAAAGCAAATAGAGTTGTAGCTCTTAATGATTATTTATTATCTGGAAGTTTAGATGCAGAAAATGCATTGACATCTGAAAAATCAAATTCTGTTGCGACGCTTGCTAAAAATGGCACATTAAAAGTGGGAGATTACATAGATTACAAGCCATCTGCTGTAGCTACTTATACTACAAATCCAAATAATACTGGAAATGCTGCACAAACTTTTACAGCAGATACGGGAGCAAATTGGAGAATTTTATCTGTTAATCAATCTACTGGCGAGGTTATAATAACCACAGAGGGAGCCGTTAATAATAACTTTGCACTAAGTGGCATAAAAGCATACATGAATGGAAAAACAGAGTTAAATAATGTTTGTAAGAGTTTATACAGTAATAATGATATGGGGTTAGTTGCAAGAAGTATGACTGTGGAAGATGTAAATAAAACTTGTGGAATCAATGTACCTGAAGATTTTGAAAGCTATCATGGATATAATGATGGTTTTGCATATTATATTGATGGTGATACTTGTTTGGCTGATGATACGATACAATATAATGGAAAAGCTTATTATAAAAAATTGTGTAGAGAAGAAAATGTAAGATTTTATGAAAGTGATGGTGGAGGGGTTAGTGCGATAGATGAAAATGGATTTTCATATAGATATCCAACAACTAATAATCCTGTATATGCTACAAACAGATATTATAAATATCCTATAGAAAGCACATTAATAAGTAGTGTTATAGGAAATAATATTGGTTGGCTGGCTTCTCCATATACTGAGTTAACGAATCAATATTATGGACAAATGCGTAACACAAAAACATTATTGTGTTATAATAGTAGTAATATAATGTTTAGAAAACCTTCATTTGAATTAATGTCTTATGATCCTACATATTCGGCGTATTTTGGAATATATGCATTGAAAAATGATTACGTTGGTGGTGTTCCGCTTCGTTCTGTTGAAGGTGAGGATAAGGATATGAATATGGGTATTCGTCCTGTTGTAGTTTTAGGTTCATCTTCACTGATTAATGTTGATGATACATCTAGAGATGGCAGTTCTACAGAAAAAGCATGGAGCCTTATAAAATAAAGACAAAAAGTTTTTCGGAAATTAAATCCGAAAAACTTTTTTTATACAATAGAAAAGTAAAAAAATTGCAACTTTTTGTTTACTGACTTCTTTTCCTATTGTATAAAAACTTTAATTTATGTGAGAGATTTTCTCCTTTTCAGTCGAAAAATCTTGAGGGGTAAAAGGCTGAAAATCGAGGATTTTCATTTTTCTTGCTTCTAGAAATTTATTTATATCTCCACTTGCTATATACTGAATCTTACCATTTTCATTTTGAGTGGAAGCTAAATTGTTTTTATCAAGATAACATTTAAAATCATCTGCTAAAGGTGTTCCAATATTAATTATATTAGTGTTGGAATTTAAAATCTTTTTAATAAGTGGTAGGAAAAGAGGATAATGTGTACAGCCTAAAATTAGTGTGTCAACTTTTTTTTCTTTTATTGGTTTTAAATATTTTGTCATAATCTCTAAGCTTTCAGCAGTATTTATTAAATCATTTTCGGCAAGTGGTACTAGTTTTGGACAAGCCATTTTTGTTATATTCGCATTAGGTAATTTTTTTAAAATTTTATTATCCCATACATTGCTTTTAATTGAAGCACATGTTGCTATAATTCCAATATTATTGCTATTTAGATGATTTATTGTGGAATCAATTACATTAAAAATAGGAATATTATAATCTTTTTTTAAAGTTTCAAAAGCAAGAGCACTTGCAGTTCCACAGGCTATTATAATTGCCTTAACATCATTTTTTATAAAATATTCAACTATGTATTTTGAATAAGAAATTATCTCTTCTTTAGTTTTATCTCCATATGGTAAATGCTTTGTATCTGCGTAGTATATAAAATTTTCATGTGGCAATATTTTTTTTAATTCATTTAAAACAGTTAGTCCTCCGATTCCTGAATCAAATATTCCAATTGGTTTTTGCCTATCCATAAAAGCTCCTTTCTAAAAAACAGTTTTGCTATTTGTATAATTATTCATTATATATAAATACTATTAATATATTTTAACACTGTTTTTTTTATTTTTCATCTAGCTAAATAAAAATATTAGGATGATGTTTACAGTGATTTTATAGTGTGATAATATATCTTAAGAATGTGGGGTGTAAAATAAGATGGTACATTATATTGAAAATGAAAGAATATTATCAGAAGTTTTAAATAATGATAAGTTAGTTGTAATAGATTTTTTTGCAACATGGTGTGGACCTTGTCAAGAACTATCGCCTATATTGATTGAACTCGATAAGAAATATGGCGGTGAAGTTCAGTTTTATAAAGTTGATGTGGATGAAAAGCAAGAGTGTGCTATGAGATATGGAATCACTGCTATGCCAACATTAGTTTTCTTTAAAAATGGTGAAGAAGTAGAAAGAGAAGTGGGATTTTTAACAAAAGAAAAATTAGAGAAAATAATTGAAGAGCTGTTGTAAGAAAATAAGAAAGATGTCGCATAAAAAAGCAAGCTTCCAAAAGGGGGAACCATAAGAAGCTTGCCAATAAAGTAGGGGAAGTGAGTTATTTAAATTGTTTTATAAAAATCTAATTCTTAATACGATCACGGAATCGTAGGAGAAGAAAAAGATAACGAACTGAACTTATAACCAATAACTCACGAGGAAAATTAATACATTTTTTAATTTCCTTATATATAAAATAACAATAAATTGTGTAAGATTTGTGAATTAAAAGAAAATAGAATATGAAAAAACTCCTCAGAAAAATTTGAAATCTGAGGAGTTTTAAATTTATAGCTTAATTAAGCTCAAGCAATTTTTGTTTTAATTCTTTTTCCATTAGTGCGAGTTCGTATTCTGCATTTTTACGTTTCTCACGTCCAGTGGATTGAATTTGTTGTACTTCGGAAATCGTATCGATAAGTTCTTTATTTGTTTGAGTTAGAGTTTCAATATCAATAATTCCACGTTCGGATTCTTTTGCCACTTCAATGGTTCCTTGCTTCAAAAGTTCAGCATTTTTAAGTAGCAAAGCGTTGGTTGCATTGTTTACAGCTTGCTGAGTTCTTAGCGCATTAGCTGCATTGGCAAGACCAAGTGCGATAAGCATTTGACTTTTCCAAAGCGGGATGGTGTTTACTATCGTTGATTGAATTTTATCTACCAATATGCTGTCATTGTTTTGAAGCAATCTGATTTGTGGAGCCATTTGTAATGCAACTTGTCTAGTTAGCTGTAAGTCATACAATTTTTTCTCAAATCGATTGCACGCATCATTAAAATCGTTATATGCTTGAACGTCTTCTGGAGCATTAGTTGCAACAGCCTTGTCGTGTAATTCTTTAAGTTTTGTTTCTCTTAATTCATTCAAACGTGCTTGACCAGCGAGAATATACATTGATAATTCTTTGAAATACAATTGATTTCTTTCATAGAGATTGCTGTAAGTTTGAATATCTTGCATAAGAACAAGTTGATGTTCTTCTAATTTATCTACAATACTTGCAACATTAGTAGAAATGCTACAAAACCGGATTTGTAGATTCTTAATTGCTTTGCGAATCTTACGAGTACTTTTTCCTAAAAAATTTGTACTTTCGGAATTGAATCCGTTAAGTTCATTAATAAGATTAGTGAGCATTTCACCAGCAAAGCCAGAATCCTTAGTACGAACTTTTTCTAATGTAGTGTCAGAAAAACTAGCAATCTTTTTTTGAGCACTTGAACCGTATTTTAAAACAATACTCGGATTAGTAATATCAATCTTTTTAGCAAATTCGGCAACAGTTTTTCTTTCGGATTCTGTAAGTGCTAATTGAAGGGTGGAATTATCCATTGCAGACCTTGTGCTTTGTAAACTAGGTGAATCAGATGTAGTGTCATTGAGCTCAAGGTTTATACTGTTAGGCGTAAATGAAAACTCTGACATTATATATTGCCCTCCTTATATTGAATTATTTCCGGAGACAATATATCACAAAATGTATTTTATGTCAATTTTGAGTTATATTCAATTCAAACCAGAATTCCACACCATTTTCAGCGTTATTTACACCGTAATGATTTTTGTGTTGATCCATAATGGCTTTTACTAAAGATAATCCTATTCCAGAACCACTTAAATCACGAGTTCTTGAAGAGTCAACCTTATAGAATTTTGTCCATATTCTACTTAAGTTTTCTTTTTCTATGTGTTTACCAGAATTGAATACAATTATTTTTGCTTTATTTTTATTTTGTTCTACCGTTATTTTTAATTGCTTATTGTCATCGATGTTTTTAATTGCGTTATTTATATAGTTTGTAAGTACTTGTTCTATTCTGAATACGTCGCCTTCAACATAAAGCTCATCTTCATTATGCATAAATTCACATTTAATATCCTTTTCGTTGAAGATTATCTCATTTTTCTTTATTACACCTGATACAAGTTCTATTATATTAAACTTTTCTATATTTAAATTATTTTTACCATATTCCAGATTAGATAAGTCTAGTAAATCATGAGTTAGAGAACTCATTTTATTTGCTTCGTCTAAAATTACTTCAAGATAATATTTTTTATCTTCTTCTGTTGTTGCAATTCCATCAATTAGACCTTCTGCATAGCCTTGGATTAAAGCTATAGGCGTTTTTAATTCATGTGATACATCAGAAACAAATTGGCTTCTCATCTCTGCTAATTTAGATTTTTGTTCAACATCTTTTTCTAATTCAATATTTGCATTGTTTAGTTCTTGAATTTTTGTTTCTAGTTTTTTAGACAAAATGTTAATACTGTTTCCAAGTGTTTCAATCTCATCATTTGTATCTATGCAACAATATTTTGAAAAATTTAATTCACTAATATTTTTCGCCACAGCTGTAACTTGTTTTATTGGTTTGGTAAATGATTCAGATATAAATAAAGAAAGTACACTAGCAGCAATTATTGAAATTGCTCCAACAAATAGTAGGAACCTATTTGTTACGTTAACGCTTTCTTTTATTGATTCTATAGGCGTTCTGATAAATACCATATAACCATTGTCTAATTTTCCAAATAATGCAACAAATTCAGAATGTATTCTGTCATCACTAATTATTGTTGTGAAATACGATTTAGTATCTGACAAATGATTGTTAATGTAGTCAACATTTAATGAAACATAATCACGGGAAATCCATAGGTTATTTGAAAAATCTTTTGATGTAGAATATACAGTTATTTTTTTACCATCTTTAATTACTATATCCATGTTTTGATTTGTTTCTATTTTTTCTAATTCAACGTAATTATCATTTCCAGAATTATTTATATAAGTTTCATTTATAGAATTAAAAACCTTTACTAAGCTTTTTTCTTTAAAGCTTTGGTAATATCCTTCCAAAACAGTAGAGTTTAAAATTAGTATTGCTGAAATTACTAGCAATACTAATGCAGAAAAACATAGTGATAGTTTTGAATTTATTGACGTTTTTTTCATAATTATCCTCCAAAAGAAAAATGGAAATAGAGTTATTCAAATTTATAACCCAATCCTCTAATAGTTTGAATGTGTTCTCCTTTTTTTCCGAGCTTTTTACGGATCTTTTTTATGTGACTATCAATTGTTCTTGAGTCACCATAATAATCATAATTCCAAACATGATTTAAGATTTTTTCACGAGATAGAGCAGAACCTTTGTTGTCTATTAAGAATTTAAGTAGTTCAAATTCTTTCATGCTAAGGTCTGCATTTTGACCGTCAATAGTAACAATATGTGCGTCTGTATCTATAACAATTCCATCATAACTTGTTACTAAATCTGAAGTTGGATAGCATCTTTTCAAAAGAGCATCCACTCGCGCTACTAATATTTTTGGACTAAAAGGTTTCGATATATATTCATCAACTCCAAGTTCAAAGCCAAATAGCTCGTCTCTCTCTTCGCCACGAGCAGTTAGCATTATAACTGGAACTTTTGAAGTTTTTCTTATTTCTCGAAGTGTAGACCATCCGTCCAAGACTGGCATCATAACATCCAATATAATAAGGTTTATATCGGCATTAATATTAAAAACTTCTAATGCTTTTTGACCATTCTCAGCTTCTACCACTTCATATCCACTAGTACTTAAAAAATCCCTTAAAAGCTTACGCATACGTGCTTCATCATCAACAACTAATATTTTAAAATTACTCAATTAACTCACCCTTTTAATAAAAACTTTAAATTAATAATAATAAACAAATATGTTTTCTGTGTGAAAAAAACATAAATAAAATGAAAACTTTACATTATGCATTTAATAAAGCTAAGCAATAGCATATGTGCAGGATAAAAGATGTAGAAAAAGTATTTAAAATCTCTTCCTTTTTTATTATTAAAAAATCCTAATATAAACATTGAAATAACAGCATACATTTGAATGCTTGAAGCATTGAAACCATATATATAAACAGCAGTAGACAAAATAAATGTGATTAACGCTGCGGTAAAACCGAAAGGCTTTTTCAAATCAAATAAATAAAATATCATGACAATAATAATACCATACCACTTGTAATCAACATTAAAGTAATATGCAATTAGAAGCAGAGGAATAATTAATATACTAAAAAGGATATTTTTGTTTTTGGATAATTCAATAAAATACAAAGCACCTAATGCTAAAACAAATGTGAAACCGATATTAAATGCAAGAGTAGAATATCCTGAAACATACCTAAAAATTAAAAATGGTATTTCTGATATCATAGCAAAAACGAGCATTCTAAGAAAATAATTCTTTTTGCTTCTTGTTTTTTTGTAGCCTAGTGCAATTTGAAAAGCAAAAATAGGAAATGCAAGTCTTCCTACAGTTCTTAATAAAGACACGTTTGGAAATAAACAATATCCGATGTGATCAACTAACATAAAAAAACAAGCTAAGATTTTTAAAACAAAAGACGACATATTTTTTCCTTTCTTTAAAATATTTAAATTATGCTACTTTTAACATGATTCCATATTATACCACTAAAAAATATATTGCACAATTTAATTTGATTGTATATATTATTTTTGGAGGATGAATAAAGAATTCTGTGAAAGGAGCTTTTTGTAATGGCTGAGATTGTGGTATACACTGGACCGATGTTCTCGCGGAAGACAGCATTCTTGCTTGCTGAGTATGAGAGGTCACTGATTGCTGGTAGAAAAACTGTAGCGTTTAAACCAGCAATTGACGAACGATTTGGAAAAGATACCATAAAAAGCAGAAATGCAGGAAGTATAGAAGCTTTTTGTATTTCTAATCTTGATGAGATTTTGTCCTATGATGCTCAAGACTACTTCATTGATGAATTTCAGTTCTTAAAAGGAGACATCCGTGTTGTTCAAAATTTGGCAAATGAGGGAAAAAATTTCTACATTGCAGGCTTAGATATGACAGCAGAAGGTAAGCCATTTGCCATTATGCGCGATTTACTATGTATTGCTACTTGTGTTGATAAAAGAAAAGCTATATGCGTAGATTGCAAATGTGGTAGTGCGACTCATTCGTTCCATATAGGTAATAAGGATAAAGACATCTTGATTGGCGATAAAGAATACATTCCGCTATGCGGTCCTTGTTGGGCTAGAAGAATGAAAGAACGTGAAAATACTTAGAGTTAAGGAGTAAAAATGGTAGAAATTGAACTTAATAATTTAAGCGACTTTGAGCTTGTCCACATTTTCGAATGTGGACAATGCTTTAGGTGGCAAAAAGAAAATGATGGAAGCTATACGGGTGTAATAAAGTATGGCGTAGTAAATATAAAAAAAGATGACGATAAGGTTGTAATATCTGGAAGCTTTGATGCTAATGATAAAGAAAAAATTTGTGACTATTTTGATTTGAACAGTGATTATGCATCGATAAAAAGAAAATTAGAATTAAATGATGAAAATATGAAAAAAGCAATTGAATACGGATATGGAATTAGAATCTTAAATCAAGATTCGTGGGAAATGCTGATAAGTTTTATAATTTCAGCTGCAAATAATATTCCTAGAATTTCAAAAACAATTGAGAATATATCACGAGCATATGGTCAGAAAATAACATGGAATGAAAAAGATTACTATAAGTTTCCAACACCTAAGGAATTGTCAAAAGCCACGGTTGAAGAATTGAGAGCTCTAAACTTAGGTTTTAGAGATAAATACGTTTATAATGCAACAAAGATGGTATGTGCAGGCGAAGTGAATTTAGAAGAAATTGAAAAAATGAATTATAAAGATGCTAAAAAAGAATTGATGAAAATTCAAGGAGTGGGTGAAAAGGTAGCAGACTGCATATTGCTTTTTTCTATGAGAAAAAGGGAAGCTTTTCCGGTAGATACTTGGATAAAAAAGGTTATGTCACAACTTTATAACGAATCAAAAGACATAAAAAAAATCTCCGCATTCGCAGAAAGCAAATTTGGAGAATATGGCGGAATTGCACAACAATACCTATTTTATTATATGCGTTCGAATTTTTAATTTAATCTTTATTGTTAATTAGAGTGTTTATAAAGTCGATAATTAAGCTTCCAATAACAAATTGGGCAAACAATACTATTGAAGTGTAAATCATAGTTGAGCCAATTGTATGCAACATCATAGTAGAATTGGTGTTAGTATTATATGTAATTATTCCAGTTCCAGCAATACACAAGATGAGTGATACGATAGACGCAACAACAATTATCTTCTTAGAAAAACTATTTATAGAATTTAATTTATTTACAATATTACTTACCATGGAAATCATCTCCTGACTATTTTGTATAACATAATTATATCACTGTAAACCGTAAAAAGCAAACATAAAATAACAGCAAATGCTTGAAAAAACTGTAATTGATAGAGAAAACGCTACGGAAATAATTGGTTTACAAAAAATAAAAATGATAAAATTTTTTATAGATGACAAAAGAACCAATATTGAAAAAATCAAGTATTATAGGCTAAATGCTAGGGAGAGAACAATCTTTGCAAAATATACAAATTTATGTAAAATTGCAAAATAATACTTGCATTTTTAGCATTAGTATGCTACACTATCGTAAGTAAACTGACAAAATGTGCAAAAGGAGGTGCAATTGATATGCCAAATATTAAATCTGCAATCAAAAGAGTAAAAATAACAAAAACTAGATCAGCACAAAATGCTATGGTTAAAACTGCTTATAAAACAGCTGTAAAGAACTTTAAAGTTGCTGTTGAAGAAGGAAATAAAGAAAAAGCAACAGAATTATTTAAAGTAGCAACAAAAGCTGTTGAAAAAGCTGCAAATAAAGGAGTTATTAAAGATAATACTGCTTCTAGAAAAAAATCAAGCCTTGCAAGAGCTTTAAATACACTTTAGTATTATATGATGCCTAAGGATAGGTATCGTACTTAAGTAAAGCTGCTTTGGAAGGAGGGAAAAAGATGTCAGGTATCAAAATAAGAGATAATGAATCAATAGATAATGCACTAAAGAGATTTAAAAGAGACTGTGCAAAAAGTGGAGTTTTACAAGAGGTTAGAAAAAGAGAACATTATGAAAAGCCTAGTGTAAAAAGAAAAAAGAAATCAGAGGCTGCTAGAAAGAGAAAGTTTTAATATAAATTGTAAAGCATACATAGTTAAGGCAGATTGAAAAATCTGCCTTAGTTTTTATCTAGAAGAAGAGAAATTACTTTCTCTTTATATATATTTCTTTAAATCAAAGGAGTGGTGATTGTGCTAAAGGAAAAATTACTAGAAGATTTTAAGAATGCAATGAAGGAAAAAGACGAATTAAAGAAAAACACAATTATGATGATAAGATCTGCAATATTACAAATTGAAAAGGACACTCAAAAAGAGTTAAGCGAAAATGAAATTTTGGAAATAATTGCGAAGGAATTGAAGAAGAGAAAAGAAACTTTAAGCGATATTGAAAAAAGTGGACGAGACGATTTGATTTCTGAAGTTAATAATGAAATTGCAATTATCAAAGCTTATTTACCAGAGGAACTTTCTAAAGAAGAGGTTGAAAAGATTGTAGCTGAAGCTATTAAAGAATCTGGAGCAACTTCTATAAAGGAAATGGGAAAGGTAATGCAAATTGCAAAAGCAAAAACGGCAGGAAGAGCAGATAACAAGATGTTAAGCGATTTGATTCGTTCAAGTTTAGCTTAAATGTAATTATAAAAGTTAATATTAAAAAATATCAAGAGTGGACGAGAGAACGGCTTTATGACTCCACAGCAACCTAGTTTTAAAACTAAGGTGCTAATACCGACAAGTTATAAACTTGAATGATACAAATAACTTAGCGATAAGATTTTGTATCTTATCGCTTTTTTTATTCGAGAGTTTTTTTGAAAGATTAGGAGGAAGAATAAAATGAAAAGATTATTTACTAGTGAAAGTGTAACAGAAGGACATCCAGATAAGGTGTGTGATTTAATTGCGGATAGCATATTAGATGCAATGATTGAACAAGATCCAAACTCTAGAGTTGCGTGTGAGGTATGTGCAAATAACAATTTTGTACTTGTTATGGGAGAAGTAACTACAAATGCTAAAGTTGATATTGAGAAAATAGTGAGAGAAACAATAAAAGAAATAGGATACACAAAAGAGGAATATGGTTTTAACTATGAAACATGCGAAATAAAGATAATGCTAAAAAAACAATCTTCTGATATTGCGATGGGTGTTAATAAATCAAAAGAAGAAAAAGAAGGGGAAAACTTGGGAGAAGGTGCTGGCGATCAAGGAATAATTTTCGGATATGCATGTAATGAAACTGAAAATTATATGCCATTTCCAATATACTATGCTCATAAACTTGCAAAAAAATTGGCTGAAGTTAGAAAAAACGGTGAGATAAAATATTTAAGACCTGATGGTAAAACTCAAGTGACCGTAGAATATGGTGAAGATGGAAAAGTAAAAAGAGTTGATGCTATAGTTATATCTGCACAACATGATCCTGACGTTGAACAGGAAAGATTGAAGAATGATATAATAGAAAAAGTGATAAAAACAACTATACCAGCCGAATTTTTAGATGATCAAACAAGATATTTTATTAATCCAACAGGAAGGTTTGTAATAGGTGGACCTGCTGGGGATAGTGGACTTACAGGAAGAAAAATAATAGTTGACACATATGGTGGCTATGCACCTCATGGTGGTGGTGCGTTTTCTGGAAAAGATCCAACAAAGGTTGATAGATCTGCAGCTTATATGGCAAGAAAGATTGCAAAAGATATAGTAAAATCAAGATTAGCAGACAAATGTCAAATTGAATTAGCTTATGCTATTGGTGTTGCTAAACCAGTATCGATATTAGTTGAAACATTTGGAACAAATAAAATACCTGAAGAAGACATTGTTAAAAAGATAAATGACGAGTATGATTTAACTCCAAAGGGAATTATAAGAAGTTTAGATTTAAGAAAACCTATTTATAAACACACTACAAATTACGGCCACTTAGGAAAAGAAGGATTAAAGTGGGAAGAATAAAAATATTATAATTATTTGATGACTTATATAAGTATTTATGATAATATTTACCTGTTTAATTGTTTTGAAATACATTTAGTGAGGTGATAAATCTATATGCATAAAACTAAAAGAAAAATATTTGAAAAGGCTATGGAACTTTTTGCGACAAAAGGTTATGAATCTACTAGTATTGAGGAGATAACCGCCGTTGCAGGAATTGCGAAAGGCACGTTTTATTATCATTTTCCCAAAAAAGAAGATATGTTCTTTTTCTTAGTTGAAGAGGGTGGAAATTTATTAATAAATAGTATCGAACTTAAGGTTAGAAAAGCGAGCAATTCGATAGAGAAGATAAAAGAGATTATATTAATTCAAATAAAAGTTACTATTAAGTATGAAAACTTTGTTAGAATTATATTAGGCGAGATGTGGGGAAATGGTGAAAGAAATAGAGCGTGTAGAAATTGCATAAAAAATTATCTAAATGCACTAAAACAAGTTGTAGAAGATGGAATGAAAAAGGGCGAGATAAGAAAAGGAAACGCAGAAATTACGGCATATGGAATTTACAGTGCGATATGTTCATGCCTTATGTATAAAGATAAAGAGGATTTCACAATTAGTAAATTGTATAAAGAATACACAGATTATATATTGAAAATTTTGGAAAACTGACCATTCGGTTTAATGACTTCCATATCTTTTTAGAATATAATTTCCGTAAAAGATATAGGAGGTATGTGTATGAAAGAAATAAAAATAAAGTACAATGATGTTCCAAAAATAAATACAATAAAAGAGCTTATTGATTTGGCAGTAAAAGAAGCTGGAGATAAAAACGCTTTTGAATATAAAGAAAAGAATAAACCAATAGAGGTCACATATAAAGAATTTAAAACAGATATAAATGGTCTTGGTACAGCGTTAATGAAAATCGGGATGGATAGCAAACATATGGCAACTATAGGTGAAAATAGTTACAAATGGTTAACAACATATTTGACTGCTTTACGTTCCAATGGTGTATTTGTGCCTATAGATAAAGAATTAACAAAAAATGAAATTATCAATGTTCTTAGAAGTAGTGAAAGTGAACTTTTGTTTTATTCTTCAAAGTTCGAAAATTATATAAAGGATATAAAAGAAGAATTACCTCAAATGAAGTACTTTATCGCATTTGATAAAGAAGATGATGATGAGATTTCACTATCATACAACAAATTTATTGAGATGGGCAAAAAAGAAATTGAAAATGGAAATAGTGATTTTGTTAATTTAGAACACAAAGATACACAAAAATTAAAAATGCTTGTTTATACATCTGGAACAACAGATCAAGCAAAAGGAGTTATGCTAACAGAACATAATTTAGTTAGTAGTGCATATTACGGTTTGAGAGTTGCGATTTTATATACAAAATGCTTATCTGTTTTACCATACCATCATACATATGAAGCTGTTTCAGGAATTCTTGTTGGTATTTTAAAACACTCAACGATTTGTATAAATGATAGTTTGAAAAATGTTTTAAAGAATATACAATATTACAAACCTGATTATATTTATTTAGTGCCTGCTTTTTCGGAAATATTCTATAAAAACATTTGGAACAATGCTAAAAAGACAAAAAAAGAAATGGGACTTAAGTTTTTAATAAAACTCAGCAATTTCTTAAGGCTATTTGGAATAGACAAAAGAAGAGAGTTGTTTAAATCAATACATGAAGCTTTTGGCGGAAATTTACGCAAAATTGTTGTTGGTGGTGCACCACTAAGAGCTGATATAGGTAAGTTCTTTAATGATATAGGCATTGATTTAATTAATGGCTACGGAATTACAGAATGTTCACCTCTTGTAAGTGTAAATAGAGAAGAAATAAATGATCCAAGAACTGTTGGGGTTGTTCTACCATGCTGTCAAATAAAGTTTGAAAATGTTAATGCTGATGGAGATGGCGAGATATGTGTTAAAGGCGACATTGTAATGATGGGATATTATAAGGACAAGGAGAGAACAGAAAGAGTACTTAAGGATGGTTGGTTTAATACAGAAGATTATGGTAGATTTAATGAAAAAGGACTATTGATTATAAATGGAAGAAAGAAAAATATAATTGTATTAGACAATGGAAAAAATATATATCCTGAAGAAATAGAAAGTTATATTATGAAAGTACCATATGTTTCAGAAGTTGTTGTTAGAGGAAAGAAAGATGAAAATGGACATGAGCATTCACTTATGGCAGAAGTCTTTTTAAATAGTGAAAAAGTTAAAGAATTAGGTGAAGAAAATATAGAAGAAACTTTGAAAAAAGATATTTCTAAAGTTACAAAAGAGTTACCTATTTACAAACATATAGCTGATGTAAAAATTAGAGACGAGGAATTTAAGAAAACAACAACTAATAAAATTAAAAGATAAAAATGTTAAAAATAGTGATGTTATGTAACACCACTATTTTTTGTATATATAGGAATAGAAATATTCTTGACAATAAAACTCAAGAATAGTAAGCTAGATATAAGAATGATTATAATTTCTTGGAAGGGGAATGAAGTATGGGATTTGATTTAAAAAATGTTTTCAAAAAGGATAATGAGACATTAATTATTGACAGAAAAGCACAGGCATTAAAAATGTTAATCATTTTTACATGTATAGTTGTTTTAATTTTGATTTTGTTAGTTGTTGTGAAAAACTTAACAAATGTCGATGAGATAAGGAGAGCAAATATAACAAAGGATATTCAAAACGTAAGAAATTATGTTAGAACTAAGGCTGTAGAAGCAAGTGAAGATCCCAATATAACTCTTCCTGGAACAAGTTTACAAGATAATCCTGTTAACTTAAATATTAATGGTGTTACTGAAGAATACAGATATGGATATTATTTATTAAATCCAGAAGATCTTTCAGATATGACTACTGCTTTGAATCTTAATACTGAACAGTATATTGTAAATTACGATACATCTGATGTTGTAAATGTTGGCGGTGTAAAGTATAAAAGAGGCGTTTATCATTCAATAGATGATTTAATCGCGATTGAAAATGGTGAGTTGATACCATCAAGAAACACAATAATAATTAAGACAGCCGAAGATATGCAAAAATTACATACATATCCATCAGCCAACTTTAAACTAGCTGGAAATATTGATATGACTCAATATGCTAGTGGACAAGGTTGGAAACCAGTTGATGAATTTAGTGGAAAATTAGATGGTAGAGGATATACAATAAGCAATTTGAAAATAAACAGACCAAGTGAACAATATGTTGGACTATTTGGAAAAGTTACAGCCGATGCTAAGATAATAAATGTAACATTTGAAAATGTTAATATAGTAGGTGAAAACTATACAGGCGTTCTTGCTGGAACAATGGCTGGTAATGCTACAAGAGTAATTGTAACTCCTAGAGTATTAACTAGAGAAGAAGAAAGAAAAGACGAATCAGAAAGACCTCCAGTTTTTGCTACAGTTACAGGTCAATTTTATGTTGGTGGATTAGTTGGTGCATTTAACCAAGGCGTAATTTCTAATTGTAAAGTTAAATTAGAGAATGTAAATGGTAGAGAAGAAGTTGGCGGATTTGTTGGAACATATAGTTCAGGAACACTTCAAGAATGTTATGCAAATACTGATAGTATGACAGGAAAAAGTTCTGTTGGTGGTTTTGCTGGACTAATCTCTGCAAGTAATGCAACTTATATGCATGAATGTGTTGGTATTTCAAGTATATCAGGAACAGATTCACTAGGTGGACTTGTTGGAAAAATTGAAATGCTATCTGCAAACAAATTAGATATAAAGAATTCATATTCATTGGGAACAATTACTCAAGGCGAATCTGATATGGGAGGACTTATTGGATATATACGCACTGCAGATAGAGCTACTTTGAACCTTGAAGCTTTGTACACAGCTGTTGACGTTTTAAATAAGAATAGTACTGCAGGTGGTTGCTTAGGAAGATCAAATGTTTCAACAAATTCTACATGTTCTGTAGTTAGCGTATTTTGGGAAAAGAATTTAGCAGCAGGAGAAGTTTTATATGATGTTGGTAAGACTGAAGCAGAAGCTACTAAATTGAATTTTGAAGATAAAACAGCAGATGAAATGAGATATCGTTCAACATTTGCTAACTGGAATTTTGATGTATGGGGAATTGTAGAACGTGAAAGTACTCCATATTTAAAATTTGAAAATAATTTTTAAATTATAAGTGAGGGATAGTATGAATAAAAAGCATGGTGTCACAATGATTAACCTTGTTATTACTATACTTGTAATTATAATTTTAGTTACGATAGTTCTTTCAACAGGTTTAAGAAGCATTTCAGAAACTCAAAATACAAGAATTGAAATGGAAATTAGAAACTTAAAAGATGCTGTGGCTAACAGGATGATAAAAAATGAAAAAAATCCAGAAAAATATCCTTTAATTGGCAATAAGATTGACGACTTATCAGAATTTTTAAATTATGTTGATGGATTATCTGATGAAGAGATGGAAAAAGTTACAAAAAATTTGACATCAGATAGATTAGAATATTATAGAATTGTTGATAGCAATGCGGCAGCAGCACTTGGTGTTGAATCAGTTACTAATACACATTTTTACATAGTAGATTATTTGACTGGAAATGTTTTTGGATGTGTTGATATTGAAAAAATGTCAAATGAAGTAGGTAATTAATGGGGGCTTTATATGAAAAAAGATAGTGGAATAAGTTTAATAACTTTGGTTGTAACAATAATTGTAATGATTATTCTTGTTGGAATTATCGGGGTGTATTCAATAGACACTATAAAGAATGGGCATAAGGCTGTTGCTAAAAGAGAACTTGAAAATGTGCGCGATTTTGTTATAAGACAATGTATAAGAATGGGGTCAAATGAGTTTGATATAAATTTAGAAAAATATCCAGAGATAGAATTGTCATCTGAAAAGATTTATGCACTATCTGAAGGCAAACTAAATAATCAAGAAATTAGTAATATTGTTTCTGTTAATTCTGCAGATGATTTAGATAATAAATATAAATATTATTATTTACAAGCAGATAAAAAATATTTTGAAGATGAAGAATTTTCGAACAGTGATATAACAGTTAGAGATGTAAAGAATGATTATATAATTAATTTTTATACAGGTACTATTATATGCATAACAGACGGATATTTTGATGTAGATGGCATTATTAAGGGTGTTGATGAAATAAAGCTATCAATAGAAGAATAATAAATTAATTAGCAATGGACTATTTTTGTAAATAGTCCATTTTTATTAACGGTGAGGTAAGCACACACTTTGTTAGAAAAATCATACTATATATTAAGGAGTGGATTATATGTATAGTTTGATTATAGACACACTCATATGGAGTTTTGCAATATATGGATTTGTTAGTTTTATTGAAGAATTCTTTATAAATACTATATGCTACATAATTTTGAAAACAATAAATATAGTTAAATTCTGTGAAAATATCATTGCTAAAAAAGAAAGGTGAATATATAATAAATAGTATAAACTTAGAGAATTTACACGCTATTTAAAGAGACTAAGAAGGGAAGTTTTGATGGAATTAAAAGGACAAATTGAGGAGATAATCTTTTCAAATGAAAATAATAGTTATACTGTATGCAGCATGACCGTGAATGGTGGAGAGATTACTGCTGTTGGATATTTACCATTTTTAAATATAGGTGACTTAATAGTTGCACAAGGCGAATTTGTAAACCATAACCTTTATGGAAAACAGTTTAAAATTGATACATTCGAAAAAGCCGTACCTAACACTACTGTGGAAATAGAAAAATACTTAGGAAGCGGAATAATAAAAGGAATTGGACCTGCTACAAGCAAAAAGATTGTGAACAAGTTTGGAGAAGATACAATATACACTTTGCAATACGAACCTGAAAAGCTAACTTGTATTAAAGGAATAACGAGAGCAAGAGCTATGGAAATATCTGAGGCGTTTAACAATGTGTGGGAATTATGGCAGATAGTGATTTTTCTACAACAATACGGAATCGGAACTGTTAACGCAAATAGAATATATAAAGAATACGGGATGAATTCAATAAATGCTATAAAAGAAAATCCTTATGCATTGTTAAATATATTATACGGTGTTGACTTTAAGCATATAGATAAAATGGCATTATCAATGGGAATAGAAAGTTCATCTAGTTTCAGAATATCAAGTGGAATTAAATATGCTTTAAATCTTGCATCAAGAAATGGACATACTTGTGTTCTGGAAGTTAATTTACTTGAGTATGTAAGTAACATTCTTAATGTAGAAAGAGAACTAGTGAAAAACGAATTGACAGCTTTAACTTACTCAAAAGAAGTTTATATTGAAGACGAATTTGTATTCTTAAAAGACTATTATGAAGCGGAAGAAAATGTAGCAAAAAAATTATTAATGCTATCAAGAAACTTTGTAAAAAAAGTATATAATTTAGATTCAAAAATAAAAGAAACAGAAAACGAGTTAAAAATTGAATTATCTAAAGAGCAAAGAAATGCTGTAAAATCATGCTTTGAAAACCAAGTTGTAATAATTACTGGTGGACCAGGTACAGGAAAGACTACAATAGTAAAGGTTTTAATTCATTTATTCAAAAAAGAAAGCATGGAAGTTGCACTATGTGCACCAACTGGAAGAGCTGCAAAAAGGATGGAAGAAGCGACAGGAGAGGAATCTAAGACTTTGCATAGGCTTTTGGAACTTGGAAAAATGGATGAAAATAAGTTGAATATAGATTATGCAGTAAATAAAATAAAACAACAAGTTGTGATTGTTGATGAAATGTCTATGGTAGACATAGTTCTTATGAACTATTTAGTGAAAGGGTTATTAGATAACACAAAATTAATACTTATAGGAGATAGTGATCAATTGTCATCTGTTGGACCTGGTAGTGTTTTAAATGATTTGATAGAAAGTGATGTAATTACAACTAATAGACTAACGGAAATATACAGGCAAGCAGCAGAAAGCAGAATTGTAACTAATGCACATAAGATAAATGATGGCGATAAAGAAATTATTTTTAATGAGAGAGAAGGCGATTTCTTTTTTATTAAAGAAAATAACATATTAGAACAAATTATGGAATTAGTTAGTACAAGACTTCCAAAACTTCGGAAAATATGATATACTAAAGGACGTGCAGATATTAACACCTACCAAAAAGGGTGAGACCGGAACAAAAAATTTAAACAAAAAATTGCAACAAATTTTGAATCCTAAAAGTCTAATGAAAGGTGAACGAGAGTTTGGAGAAGTGACTTTTAGAGAAGGCGACAAGGTAATGCAGATTAGAAATAATTATGACATATACTGGGAAAGTGTAGATGGTAAGTCTTACGGTAGTGGCGTCTATAACGGCGATTTAGGAATAATAAAGACAGTAACTCAAGATTACATAGAAGTAATTTTTGATGATAGGATTGTAAAATACGAGACAAACATAATAGAAGAAATCGAACATGCCTACGCAATTACTATTCATAAGAGCCAAGGAAGTGAATTCCCTGTAGTAGTTATGATAATAACTAATGGACCACCTATGTTGTACACTAGAAACTTGTTGTATACTGGTGTTACTCGTGCTAAAGAACTTCTTATTATGATTGGCAAAGAAAACGTTATCAATAGGATGATTGATAATGTAGATACTAAAAAAAGAAATACAGGTTTAAAATATAAGTTAGAAAAATATATGGATATTTTTAACGTGTGAGTCGGAGGTATAAATGAAAAGGACAAGCATTTTTATTATATCAATATTAATAATGTTAGGAGCTTCAACAATTTCTTTTGCTTATAGTGATACTGACGGACATTGGGCTGATGAAACAATTGAAGAGTTATCTGGAAAAAAAATAATTTATGGATATTCAGACGGAACATTTAAGCCAGATAGTAGTATGACAAGAGCTGAATTTATAGTAGTTATGAATAGATTACTAGGACTTAAAGTGGAGTCGTCAAAATATATACCTGACGTGTCAAGACAAGAATGGTTTTATTCTGACATCAGAAAGGCTGTTGAAGCTAGAATTATAACTGGTGATGCAGATGGTTATATAAGACCAAATGATAAGATAACTAGAGAAGAAGCTGTAGTAGTACTATCACGAGCATTAAATATAGCAAATATTGCTGGTTCTGGTATGAATTTTGATGACAAAGATGAAATTTCAGATTGGGCTATGAAAACAGTGTATACCTTTACAAAATATGGATATATAAAAGGTTATGAAGGAAATTTGATAAAACCTAAAGATAGCATAACTAGAGCTGAAGTTTTAACTATAATAAAGAGAATAATTCCAAACATATTGACTGAAAATATATACGAAGGAATGATAAGTGGAAACACATTATTAATAGATAATAATATAGTACTAAATAAGGTTACTATTAGTGGAAACTTGATGATAAAAGAGGGAATAACAGATACACTAAAAATTAACAATGTCGAAGTAAAAGGAAATTTGATAATTGATAAGCAAAGCAAACTTTTGTCTCAAATTAGAGTTAGCGGAAAAATTATTGAAACTAGTTCTAAGAGATTGAATTATGGAAAAGATTCAAGCTATATGAACAAAGAGTTTGGAATATCATTTGCTTTACCTAAAACTACAACTATAGTTGAAATAAATAAAGGGGAAGAAGTAGATTTTTCAAAAGAAGATGTAATTGCCATAAATATCTTAAAAGATGATAAATATTATTTGCAAAGTGTTTTAACTATTGCTAGAAAAGAAATAAAAAAATATGCTAATTTGTTTGTTAGAAAAGAAATTGGAAATATCCAAAACGCTCAATATGTTTTCTATGATGATAACGACAAGTCTCAAATGATAATTATAAAAAGAGAAAATGTTGTATATGAATTGGCTTTTTACAATGCAGTAAGTGAGAATTTAATAGATAATGTTTTATCTACATTACAACTTATTCAAACAGAAAATATAGTTGATCATAAAGATGTGGTTTATAAGAACTCAGCCTTATCACTAAAATTCTTGTATAAAGAATTTTATGTTTTAGTAGACGATTCTTATAACACAGGAATTATGAATGAAAATGAAGCTTTGTTCAAATTGTTTGTGCAAGTAAATACAGTTACTGACATGGAAAATTATACAATGAAAGAAGTTAAAAATTTATTGACTTCTATAGCAAGAAATGATGGGGAAATAACAAAAGTAGAAGATTTAAAAATAATAAATAATGAGGCTATAAGGTTTGTAATAAAAGGTGAAGACAGAATAATAAATTCTTTATATATAGTTGTTGGAAACAATTTATATAATCTTATATTTACAGGCGAAATTGATGCAATGAATGAGGTGGGCAATGATATGTTTACCAACATTATAAATACAATAGAAATTTAAGATTGGTGGAATGAGTAAACTAAAAAGTGGGCTCATTCCATTTTTATATCCGGAGGAATCAATTGATAAGTAAAATATTAGACTTTTTATTTCCAAATTATTGTGGCATTTGTGGTAGAAAAATAAATGAAAGATACACTTGTGAAAATTGCTTAAATATATTAGAATGTTATATAGAAAGAGCTTTGATGCATACGGAATCAAAGGCATATTATGATAAACTGATATGCTTATTTGAATATAATGGCATAATGAAGCAAAGGATGCTCCAATACAAATTTAATGATAAGAAATACATTTCCAAAACATTTGCTGAAATTATTTTTTATAAACTTAAAAAATATAATTTTAAAACTGATTATATTGTGCCTGTTCCAATTTCGAAAAGAAGAATGTTTGAAAGAGGATATAATCAAAGTGAATGTATAAGTAGATTCTTATCAAAACTTACTGGTATTAAGATGGTTAACAATTGTCTTGTTAAGGTGAAAAATAATTCCATGCAAAGCTCATTATCAGCAGCACAAAGAAAAATTAATGTTAAAAATGTGTACGCTGTGACGAATAAAGAAATTATAAAGGATAAAACAATCATATTATTTGATGATATATTTACAACTGGAGCAACAATGAATGAATGTGCAAAAGTTTTAAAAAGTGCTGGTGCAAAAGAAGTAATAGCACTAGCATTAATGTATAGTGTGAAGTGAAGCAAGGAGGTACAAAAGTGGACGAACTAGTAGAAAGTATATTAGACTACATAAGAAAACCATACACTGATCATGCCATAATGATAAATGGTGAATGGGGAAGTGGAAAAACATATTTTTGGAATAATAAAGTAAAAAGTAAAATTGAAACTACAGACATAAATGGAAAGCATTATAAGACTATATATATGTCACTATATGGTATTTCAAATTTAGATGATATAAGCAAAAAGATTTTTATAGAGATGAACCCTAATTTAAACAAATCAATAAAAAAGGTACTAGAAACACGAAATATTTCGAGCATACCAGAATATGTGAAAACAGGAATTGATATGGCTAATTCATTTGGATTTATGCAAATGAATGAAAAAATTGATTATTCAAAGTTTTTTGATATTGACGACAAAGTATTGTGCTTTGATGATTTGGAAAGAGCAAATGTTGACGTTATTGATGTTCTAGGATACATAAATAATTTTGTAGAACACGATCATATAAAAACAATAATAATTTGTAATGAAAAAGAACTTTCAAAAAAATTAAAAAGCACAAATGTAGAAATGAAGACATTTATTGCTACATATATTTTAAATCATGAAGGAAAAATAAAACCAGAGGAACATGACGGCGAAGGTGATGAAGAGCAAGATGACAAACCAATGGTTGAATTAATCGAAGACAAAATAGAACATATTTTTGATAAGGCAAATGACTACGAAAGAATAAAAGAAAAGTTAATAGGCGAAACATTTGAATACATACCAGAATTTAATTACATAATAAATGGTGTGTTAATGAGATATGAAAGTAACCCAGACTTAATAAAGTTTTTAAGAAAAAATTCTTTAATAATAACACAAACATTTAATAGAAGTGGAACTAAAAATTTAAGAATTTTAAAGCATGCATTGAATGATTTCCAAAAAATTTACGAAACAACAAAAAGATATTATCCAAACGTTGATGACGTAGTACTAAAATCATTATTAATATTTACAATAGCAATTTCATTTGAAATAAAGGCAGGAAAGATAACTAAGGATAAATTGAAAGACATTAACTCTTTAGAAGAGTATAAAATGATACTTGTTGCATCAAAAGTATTAAAAGACAATAGACAATTTTATATAAAAGAATTTGATAACAACTATTATTTTACTTTCAAAACTGACTACAGATTTTTTAAATTCGTAGAAAAATATGTTAGAACAAGAATTTTTGATATGAAAACTTTTAAAGATGATATGGATGGAATTGTTCAACAAGAAACAAAAGGTAAAATACCAAGTTATAAACGTTTGCTTACAGAAGATTATTGGAAAATAGAAGATAATGAGTTTAACACTGTTGTATCTGAAACCTTGGAAGATGTAAAATCTGGAAAGCTACAACTAGTGGAGTATTTCAAATTATATGTTATATTTAATTTCTTTATACAAAAAGGATTGATTGACATAGATATGGAATATTTAAAAATAACATTTATAAACGGCATGAATATAGCAGCAGCAACGTCAAAGTATTGTGATAATATAGAAGCATACATGAATGGAACAGACCTAGTTGAAATGGATGATAATATAAGTTATATGTTAGAACATTTCAATAATTTAAATTTACAAACAAAGGAAAAAGAATATATAGAAGTTGCAAGAGAATTATTTGAAATGATACCTGAAAATGTTGAAAGATTGTCTGATGTATTTACTGAAAAATATTTGGATATTCCAATAATGAAGTATTATAATATGAATACATTATTTGAAAGAA
>ENA-ORSL01000685-ORSL01000685.1-human-gut-metagenome-genome-assembly--contig:-NODE-685-length-33171-cov-7.971947_pt1 | contig 33171 bp, 23 predicted proteins | sample MGYA00242190_ERZ509157 | MGnify/ENA primary metagenome ERZ509157 (study PRJEB26280, sample SAMEA2338664) | human gut metagenome | biome: human gut; feature: human-associated habitat; material: faeces...
TTTAGAGAGAAAGAAACGGCGGCGTGAAAAACGCGAGCGTCATAAGGAATACCGCAGGCAACTTCGCGAGCAGCAGGCGGCAGAAGCCGCGAGGCTTGCGGAGACAGCGGAAACAGAATGAATGTACAGCAGAGGAAAGGAAACCTTTTTGAACAATTTCAAAAAAGAAACCATTCTCTGCTTGCAGATACGGCAGGCAGTTGCCGAAAAATAATCACAAACAGATAGGTGCGTTTCGAGTTACTTGTACTGCCATGAGTAGTGAGAAATGCCGAGGGATTTTATTCAGGAGGTAACAACATGAATAAAAGAACAATGAAAAAGGGACTTGCCATAGTCCTTGCACTGGTGATGGTATTCGCCATGACAGCGACAGCGTTCGCAGACACGAACGACAACATTACGGTTACAGTAAAATTTGACACAAGAAGCTATGATCTGAATAGTGTTGTAATGAAAAAGAATGACAACACGAACTTCGGGACATCTCCGGTTGTCACGCTGACTAATGTTCAGGTACCGAGTGGAAGCACAGTACAGTATGTGCTTGAACAGGTAGCTGCAGCGAACAATCTGGAGTTAAGAAGCAAGGTTGCACCTGACATCGACTCGACGAAGCCTGATCATACAGCATTTACAAGCATCGCAAAGGTCGGGGAATATTATATTGATAACTCCACAAATCCAAGCATTAAACCTGCATTTTTAACTACAAATGTTCCAACAACAGTTGATCCAAGGGGATATTATTATGAATCTGGATGGGTTTATGGATTGAAAACCGGAACGGGGGACGAGTATTTTCCGAACAACTATATGGATTCCGTAGAAGTAACGAATGGAATGACAGTAACATTCCACTATTCAGTAACAGGAGCTATTGATGTGAATACAAGCACTTGGACATCGGATTACTCAAATCCGGACGTGACAATGTGGAATTTGTATGATAAAATTGCCGCATTGGATCCGAACGATGAGTTTGGTGGACTGGCTTACACCACCAGCACAATTACCGCAGGCGCCAATGTTGCTGCGAATACGACAGGCTTAACTGCGTACTACTTTTCACACAACGGCATAACCAGTGAAGAGAATGAACAGCTAATTCCGTGGCTGCAGGCAATTTTAGCGGCGTTGGAAGCATAGCGTGTTTGGGTGTGAGGTTTACCTCACACCCAATGTTTGCATTCAAGCAAAAAGAAAGGAGGCGCTTACCGAAATGCGAACAAGTGTGAGAAGCAGGAATCGTTTGCTGACTTTGCTCTTAGCTTTTGCTATGGTATTTACCGGCATGGGCATCGGAAGCTGGGGCGTGGATAAGGCAGTTGCCTTGGCAAGTCAAGATGTTGTATTTCTATCTACGGCAAAGGCAGGTAGCCCAAAATATCAAATAGAACCCATAGCTGGACAAGAAAAATCCTATAATGTGTGGATTCCAGACAGTGCAAAGAGTGCAAAGCAACTGGCATTCCTTAATATTGAGAATTTTACGAACGAGGACACAGTAACATATCAAGTTGACAAAGGAAAGGCGAGATCTTTTACTGGGAAAATCGGTACCACTATGATAGGCAAACCGGCAGGTAAGACTGTGACGGTAACTTTAAATGAAGCGTCATATACATACAGTCTTAAAAATAGCGCTGCATTAAGCGCGCTTTCTGTGCAAGGTAAGGAAATCGCGCCAGCCTATGTGTGGAGTGAAAAAGAATATAGCGTTTCAGTTTCATCAAAGACAAATCCAATACAGGTAAATGTCGAAACAAACAGTACCGCTGACACTCGCAAGATTACTGTAAACAATCAAGAAGTTACGCTTACAAAAGGCAACGACAGCAGTAGCGGAAACATAGAGGTGGATTTATCCCAGCTCACATGGGGAGAGGATAATACGGCAACGATTCGGGTTGTGGTTTCCGACACGGCCTTGGGAAAAGGAAGCGAATACACGCTGAAGGTTGAGTGCAATCCAAGTGTAAAAATTGATGCGCAGAGCGATACAGCAGATAAAACATACTATGATAACGAAACGAAGCCGACTGCAATGAGTGTTTCTGCTTCAGCGCCGACAGAAATAAGCTATCAGTGGTACGCAGCTAAAACATCTGACTTATCAGGTGGGGTGATAATAAACGGTGCGACAGAAGCAAACTATACGCCTGCGATCACAAGCGGACTGACTGCATCGGAAGAAACCTATTACTACTGCGAAGTGAAAAATACGGTAGACGGACAGGGCTATGCAGCGAAAAGCAACGCATGGAAGGTGACCGTAAAACCGGGGATCTATCCAACGGTAACGCTGACGACCGCAGGAGGTGAAGCAATTCCGACTGAAGGCTACTCTGTAGACGCGGGAGAAACAGTACCGACTCTGAAAGCAAATGTAACACTGCCTACGGGATATAGCGCGGAAAATGGAGAGATCACATATTCATGGAGTGATAGGGAAGACCCTCTCGGAGGACGAGTAGGGGATACGCAGACATATACGCCGTCTACAAAATGGGATAGCGTGCATAACTATTATTGCAGAGCAACCTACAAGTATGACGGAAAAGAGTTCACATCGGACAGTGCAAGCGTGAAAGTTTCCGTATATGGATATACGCAGGACACTTTTAGTTATAGAGCAGGACAGTATGGCTATTCAGATTCCGAAATTAAGGTCGGGCAAGCAGCCAAAATGAGTGTGAATATAACACCACCATCGCTGAAAGGAGAGTTGTACTATCAATGGCAGCATAGTACGGACGGCAAAGCATATGAGCCGATGCATGAACTGACACAAAGCGTAACTGGAATTACTATGCAATATAATAATATAAAACTTGATACGCCGATCAAAGATAAAGCAAGTGAAGATTATTATCGCTGTAAATTTGTTTATAAAGGTGAAAGCGTATCAAAACTCGGTGAAGCTTTGCAGATGGAAATGATAACTACACCGGTCAAAATTACGACTAACGGGGTAGATGTCATTAAAGGATTTGATGGACAAGGAACGAAAGAAAATCCGTTCCTGCTTAAAAATACCGATGATTTGCAGAAACTGAAAAAAATCGTTAATACAGACGGAAAATCTTGCTATCAAATCTATTTCCGTATGGCGTCTGATATCCAGATTCCGAAAGCAGATTGGACTCCGATTGGAACAGAAACTTCTTATTTTTCCGGGCACATTGATGGCAATGGCAAGACGCTTACCGTTGAAAAAGACGGAAAATCGCTTCTGGGATATGTAAGAGAGGCTTCTGTGAGCAACCTGAATCTTTTTGGTGAAAGAATCGATGGATACGGTTTGGTAGAGAACTATGTCGTAGACTATGCGACAAAGAACCCGATCAACATTACGAATGTTACGATTAAAGAAGGCACAAAAATTGTGAAGTCTGGCTTTATTGGCGGATATGCCAGTGGGCAAAACCAAGTCTATATTACAAACTGCAAGATTGAAAAAGGCGTTACGATTGGCTGTGATAAAGACCAAGACAATATCGGCGGATTCGCAGGGGAATTCAATGGAATTGTTATCAACTGCGTTAATGAAGGCGATGTTTACGGTAAGAATTTCGTAGGCGGTATTATCGCAGATAAAGGACAGTGCATGGGTAACTGTATTGTACGTAATTGTACATTCAGCGGAAAAGTTGTTGCGACGGGTGATTACGTTGGCGGCATTTCTGGAGCTGCATATGGCGGAACTAATTTTGGCTTTGCCTCTGCACCAAACACACCATGTATTACAATACAAAATTGTATTTCAAACGGAGAAATTAGTGGAAATAACTATGTGGGTGGTATTTTAGGTGCAGAACCCGGAGTTGTGCAATGTTGGGATACGATTAAAGCGTGTATAACAGATAATTTGTTTGTCGGAAAAATTAAAGCCACCGGCTCAAATCCATACATTGGTGGAATAGTCGGATACTTTAATTCAATCAACAACCGTAACGAGATATCGAACAACTATTTTGTCGGTACATGTGGTACAAAAAAAGGTATTGGACGTATTTCGATGATTGATACAGATGCTAAAACAGTTGACAAAAGCGATGTAACTGTAAAGTACATAAATACGTCTGGATATGCAAGCTACAGCGACATGAAAGTAGCTATGAAAGCGATGGGACTCACTGGAGTGGAAAAAATGAACCATAACCGTTCCGACGACCCTCTCGGAGCAGACGCAGACAAATTGTGCAAAATGGTTACAGAAACTGAATTAGGGAACGGAACGGTGGTGGAACTGTTGAATGCTTCCACAACCAGCTTCAAAAACTGGGAACAGGGAGAAAATTCTCCGACACACAGCAAGACGCCGGTTCTTTATGCTATCGAATTAAGCGGTACCTATAAGACTACATTCAAGACGGGCGACACATTTAGCACAGAAGGCATGGTCATTACCGGTAAACTTTCTGACGGAAGCACACGCAATATTCCGCTTTCAGACGAGAAGTTGAAATTCACAGGCTTTGACACTAACAAGCGAGCAGTACAGACGATTACCGTAACCTATGGCGTAGCAAAAACGACTTACGATGTAACGGTTCTGTATAAGGAATCTCAGGTCAAAGAGATTGCTGCCTACTTTACTCTGCTTGGCGATTCCTATCATAAGGAAGCGACTGCCGACGACGGACCGCACACGCTGTCAAAAGGAAATCTGCAAACCTGGGTTTCCCAGACAAAGGTAACGATTAACAACAACACAACGGTGTATGATGTTTTCAAAAAGGTGCTGAACGACAACAGCATTACATGGAAAGAAAGTTCTAAATTAGGAACCGTTTATATTGAAAGCCTGACAAGAAATGGTGTAACACTCGGAGAATTTGATAATGGAAATCTCTCCGGCTGGATGTACACCTTAAACGGCACACATCCTGATTTGGGTGTTGCACAGCAATTCTTAGAAAATGGTGACAGAATTGTTTTCCACTACACCGATGACTACACCAAGGAAGAAGGCTCTGAGCATTGGAACACTCCGGGCGGCGTAGTCGAAGAAGTCAAAGATGTCACAACTGACACCAAGACAGGTACGACTACTGCACCAACCGAAGTTAAAGTAAGCGAAAAGACAAATGCTGACGGTACGAAGACGAAAGTTGCTGAAGTCAAAGTTTCTACCGATAATCAGAAAGAAATTCTGAAGCAGGCGAAAGCAAGCAAGTCGAAAGAAATCATTCTGAATGTTTCCAGCAAATCCGTTGGCGACGCAGCGAAGGCAGATGTAACGCTTGATAAGAGCTTCATCGACTCTATCGTAAAAGAAACCGACGCGAAACTGACAATCAAGACACCGTTCGGGAATAAGACTTATACGCGGGAAGAACTGAAAGCGATGTCTGCGGCAGCGACAGGTTCCACAGTAACGGTTGCAATCGAAAAGGCAGCAGAACCGCCTGTGGATGATACGGCTAATGCAGAAAAGATTGCAAAAGCAAAGTCCATCGTGAAAGACTTGAAGCTTGTTGCCCGCTCAAGCAAGACAGCGAAGAAGAACATCAAAGCAGTCCTGAAGAGCGATGCGAAGGTAAAGGTCTCCATCAAGGAACTCAAAGACCTCGGCTTCACCGTAAAATACCGCTTCTATCGCTCAACGAAGAAAGCAGCTTCCTATAAGTCCACCGTGACGAAGAAAACTGCAACTTACACGAACACAAGTGGTAAGAAGGGCACGAAGTACTTCTATAAAGTTCAGGTGAGAGTTTACGATGAAAACGGTAAACTCATTGCAAAGACAGCACTCAAGCAGTGTAAGTATGCAACCAGAACATGGTCAAAGGCAAAATAGAGACTATCTCTTTTTTGAAAGAACTTGTATGTAAAAACGCGAAGACTCATCGGGAAAACTCCCCGATGGGTTTTCGCGTATCTAAGCGGTGTAAATCTGAATATGGACAAGCGCTTTGTGAAAAACGGCAAGAGCATTGTAGACGCTCTTTTGACTTTCCATGATGAAAAGACAGGAGGCTTCCGACATGTGAACAAGGCAAGCGGCGGTTTTCAGCCGGTGGTCGACCAGATGGCAACCGAGCAGGCGTACTATGCACTGGCATTCTTCTATCAGGATGTCCCTGCCAAGACGACCCTGAGCAAGACCGCTGCGGTCAGCGGCTATCAGATCGTCTGCGCGACCGATGAGAAGTTTAGCAAGAATGTAGTGAAAACTACCGTCAGCGGCGAGAGCCTGTCAAAGACCGTAACGGGTCTCAAAAAAGGCAAGACCTACTATGTGAAAGTCCGCGCGTATAAGACCGTAAACGGAAAGAAAATCTACGGACAGTACAGCAGCGTAAAGACGCAGAAGGTATAAGGCGGGCAAGCCTTTTGAGTAAAACGGCGGCAGTTACACTGCCGCCGGGGAAAGAATCTGAGAAAGATTTAATTTTTGAGGCAGCCGATGGGGACAACGCAGACACCATCTTGACGCCGATACGCGTAATCGCCGATTCCCGTCAAAACCATAAGGAAGGACGGTGCGTTCATTCGATCAGTATCAATCTTGGCAGCCATTGCTTTTAGGCTTTTTGCGCCTTCTTCGATGAGCTTGTCACCACCAAGTTTGATTTCTATTAAGCCGTATTTGCCGTTTCTCAAATGAATCACAGCATCACATTCCTGTCCATCTTTGTCTCGGTAGTGGTAAACATCTCCGCCCAAAGCGTCCGCAAAAACGCGGAGATCTCTGACGCAAAGGGTTTCGAACAGGAAGCCGAAGGTCTTCAAGTCCTGGATCAAGTCATTAGGTCCGATACCCAGTGCAGCAACGGCGATAGACGGGTCAACATAGTAGCGCGTATCCGATGAACGAATGACGGTTTTAGAGCGCAGATTCGGATTCCATGCAGGCAGATCCTCAACTACAAAAATCTTTCGGAGTGCATGGAGATAAGACGCGACAGTATCTTCGCTGATCGGCGTTTCATCATTCGCCGCAATATCCTGCGCCAGTACGGTATTCGGCACTTGCGCGCCTTGCTTCCTTGCGTAGGAACGCATGAGCCTGCGAACTTTTTCCGGGTTTTTTTGCACGTTATCCGCGCGGTTAACATCAGAGTGAACCACAGCGTCATAATAGTCGATTGCTTGATCTAAAGCGATTTCCTCTCGCATGTCTACAGCCTGCGGCCATCCGCCCCGACACACAAGGAAAGCCAGACGGTCAATGCTCAGACCGGAAGCGCCGTCAATTTCAGCTTGTGTGTCAAACAGGTTTTTGATACTGACTTCTCCTGTGGAATCCCCTGATTCGTATAAGCTCATAGGACGCATTGTCAACCATGTGAAACGCCCTGTTCCGGAGTGGGTGATTTGTTTTGTGTCAGCAGGAACAGCGGAGCCGGTGAGAATAAATTGTCCCAATTCGCCGCGGTGGTCAACTTCAAAGCGGATCGCGTCCCAAAGTTTTGGAGCGAGCTGCCATTCATCGATGAGTCGCGGCGCCGAACCTTTTAGCAGGCGTTTGGGATTCAGCTCGGACATGGCAATGTTTTGCTCTTTCTTTTCCGGGTCATCCATATACAAAATACTGGAAGCGAGTTGTTCTGCTGTTGTCGTTTTGCCGCACCATTTAGGGCCTTCAATCAGCACTGCACCTTTCCCCTCCAGTTTACGCTTCAGAATTTCATCTGCAATCCTTTTTCTGTATTTTTTCATTCGGAAAACCTCACTTCATAGATACTGTCTTTAGTATACCCCATCGAGACAAATAAAACAAGATTTTTCCGACGAATGGCGAGAAATCTTTCCGATGAATGGTGAGGAATTTTTACGACGAGTGGCGAAGAATTTTTCCGACGATTGGCGAAGAAATAATCCGACGATGTACCAGTCAAGAAAAACTGGTATCTGTCACCTTCCTGGTAGTCGCACCATTCTTATTTTAACAGTTGGAGTGATAGTTTTCTACCTTTCCGTGTCTACTTTTATGATAGCATCATTGCGGAGGTCAGCAGGCAGCTCAGAACGGATGAATCCTGCCTGTGACAATCATAAAAAGCGCGATTACGGCAAGCAAAGCCAAAGCGATTGCAATGACTGCTTCATAAGGACGTTCGAAGACCGGGCGTCCTTTTTCTTTTTTGCCAAGCGCAAAGACGATGATTCCCGGGGCATAGAGGATGCAGGCGATAAAGGTCAGCTCAAGTCCCGACGAATACAGCATCCAGATGCCGTAAAGCGTTCCCACGAACGCAAAGAAGCGAGCCGCGCCGAGGGAGCCGCCTCTGCCGCCGCTGTTTGAAAAACCTTCGCCGCGGGCCGCAACCTTCATATAGTACAAGGCACTGAGAAAATACGGAATCATAATCATCGTCGTGCTGAACGTGTAGAAAACCTGATAGGTGGATGCGCTGAAGTAGATGACAATCAGGAAAAGCTGCACGAGGCCGTTCGTAAGGTAAAGGGAAAAGGACGGCGAGCCGTTTTCGTTTGCGCGCGTGAAGGCATGCATGAATACGCCCTGCTTGGCTGCGGAATACGGGCAGTCGGCGGCAAGAATTGTCCAGCCGAGAAGCGCGCCCGCAAGCGACAGGATGACACCGATGTTTACGAGTGCGGCGCCCCATGGGCCAACGACCGCTTCCAAAATTCCCGCCATCTGCGGATTCTTCAGTGCGGCGAGTTCTTCCGTCGTGAGAACGCCCATGCTCAGAACCGCGACGAGCACATAGATGATGAAGATACCCAGAAAGCCCGTCAGCGAGGCTTTGCCGACATCGGAGGAACGCTTGGCGCGCGCGGAAAGAACCACAGCGCCTTCAACGCCGATGAAAGACCAGACCGTGGCCGAGGTAGTCGCTTTGATTTGGTCGGCGATGGCGGGAGCGCCTGCGGTTTCGCTGCCCCAGAAATTGCTCATAAAGACCTTTGGATCAAAAGCGCCGATAAAGATAATCGCAATCACAAAGACCAGAAGCGGAATCAGCTTGGCGATGGTCGTAATTACATTCAGAGCGGCGGCTTCCTGTACGCCGCGGAGTATCAGCCAGTTCAAAAGCCAGATGATGACGGAGGCGCAGATGATGGCAAGCAGGTTGTTGCCGTCGCCGAAAATCGGGAAGAAATGCCCGAGTGCGCCGAAGAGCAGTGTTGTGTAGGAAACATTGCAGAGCAGGGCGCTCAGCCAGTAGCCCCACGCCGAGTTAAAGCCGACGAACTCACCGAAGCCTTCCTTTGCGTAGCTGTAAATGCCGTTGGTAAGGTCGGGGCGGACTTTGTTCAGCCCGAAGAAGCACATCATCAGACAGAACATGCCCACGCCGCAGATTGCCCAGCCGACGAGCACGCTGCCCGTGTGAGCGCCGAGGGCCGCCATGTCGCCTGCGGTTGTGAAAATTCCGCCGCCGATGGTCGAGCCGATAATCATGGCGGTCAGTTTGGTGAAAGACAGGGACTGATCGCTGCCCTGCGAAGTTGAGAGATTTGATTCATTCATGATTTTTCCTCCTAAAAGAAAGCAAAGCACGAAAAGTTTTGCTTTTTTTCTTTTTGTGTATTGACAAAATTGTATGAATGTACTATTGTATTAAATAGATAATACAATTCTGTTTTCGGTCAATATGCCATATGTGATATAGTATGAACCGAAGATTGGAAATTTATGAGTGAAGAGGGAGGTAGGCTCATGGACAAAAATTTGCAGGAGAATATGCCGATTTACATGCAGATTATGAACAACGTCAGAGAGGCAATTGCCTCGGGGGAACTGGCGCCGGGCGAGCGCGTGGCATCTGTGAGGGAGCTTGCGGGGGAATTTGAAGTGAATCCCAACACGATGCAGCGAGCGCTGAATGAACTGGAAAGAGAAGGGCTTTTGGTTTCGGAGCGAACAAGCGGCAGGTTCGTTACGAAGGACGCCGCGCTGATAGGGGAGCTCAAGAAGAGAATGGCCTCGGAGGCGGCGGACAAATTTCGAAGAGAGATGGCAGTGCTCGGCTACAGCGAGCAGGAAATGATGGATTTTTTTCTGAAGAGGTGTGAGTCCGCACCGGAGAAACAAATGGCGTATGAAAGGATTGGATGATTATGGCAAGTGAATTGAAACTGGTTAGCAAACCGATAGTCGAGATAAAAAATCTGACGAAAGAGTTTGACTTCGTGCGCGCGCTGGATGATGTCAGTCTGGAAATTCCGGAAGGACATATCATCGGTCTGCTCGGACCGAACGGCAGCGGCAAGACGACGCTGCTCAAAATTCTGGCGGGCTTGTATGCGGAGTACCGCGGTGAAGTTCTCATTGACGGAGTGAAGCCGGGCGCGGAAACGAAGGCGCATGTGGCCTATCTGCCTGACCGGAGCGGAATCCCGGCGGACATGGCGGTCAGCGACATCGTGAAGATTTACAGGACCTTTTTTGACGATTTCGACGAAGAAAAATGCAAAAGGCTTTTGGAGACTTTTGATATAAAAATGCAGCAGATGCCGAAGGAAATGTCCAAGGGCATGATTGACAAGCTGCAGATCTGCCTCGTAATGTCGCGAAACGCAAGGCTTTACCTTCTCGATGAGCCGATTGGCGGCGTGGACATCGAGGCGAGGGATCATATTTTGGATTTAATCATTGAGAATTTTAATCCGAAGGGGACGATGCTCATCGTGACGCATCTGGTGCGGGACATCGAAAGGCTTTTCGACTCGGTCATTGTTTTGAAGAGGGGAAAGGTAGAAAAGTTTACGGATTCCGACCGTTTGCGGAGCGAGTACGGCATGTCGCTGGAAGGGGCTTTAAAGGAGATTTTTAGAGATGATGAGACAGGGAACTTGGAAAATCATTAAACTGAATATGTGGCTTGCAAGGGAGGAAGTGCCGGCAACAGTTGTGATGATGCTTCTGGCGGCGGTATCGCTCTTTTGTATCAGCAGGATGCTCCTGCTTTGCTTACTTGGATTTATCTGCATGATCATCGGATTTTACTTTTTGGAAAGGACGATGTATAAGATCTTTGGGGAAAACCGATACGGAAACTCCGCTATTCTCGTGAACATGCTGCCCGTTGACGAAAAGACGCTTCGAGGGGGCGGATACCTTGTGGCAGCAGGCGTGGTTCTGATATGTGTTTTGAGCCTGCCGCTCGGTTTTTTCGGAGGTTACTTCAGCTTGACACGCTACCATGCCGCCGATGCCATCCCAAGCTTTCTTCGCTGGCTCTATTGCGGAAGCAATGCGGGCATCTCGGACGGGGCAGTTTATGCGATGCTTCCTTTGGAGCTTATTTTTGTGATACTGCTCACGCTTTGCATTACAACAGGATACGAGCGTGCGCTTGTAAATGCGTGCCGAAAGAACGACGGCAGCCTGCCGGAGCGCAGTGCTATTCGCTCCGACATTCCATGGCTGTTTTTCCTGGGAGGAGTCCTGCTTCCGCGCTTGGCATTTTTAGCGGGAGACCGGGTGCCGCCGCTGCTTGTACTGCTTGTAAAGATTCTCATTGTGGGAACAGCAGCTTACTTCTTAATGAAACACATGCCGGAGCTGACTGCGACGAAGGTGAAGACTCGCAGAACATGGGAGTTTGAGTCAAAGGACGGAAATAAGGCGAAGGCATATGAAAGGCTTGTAGGAGGCAAAGGAAAAATGATGGACTGGAAGTCGGTTATCTGCATTGTTCCGGTGATTTGCGTTTTTATCAGAAACGCAGGTATAAGCAGCAGTCTGACAATTGTTTTTTTGGCTGCGTTGTTTTCTACTTTTGGAACGGTGGTGCAGTCATGGAATACGGCGATTCTGCTCGACGAAAATGCTCCGTTTTACTACAGCCTGCCGGTTCGCACGGAAGATATCGTGAAGGTACACATGAAAAGCGGATTCAAGTGCATGGCACTTCTTCCGCTGCTTTGCCTCGCACTGATACCGGTGACTGCCGTGTTTAAAGAGGGGCGCGAAAAGATTGTGGCTGTGATGACGAAGCTGATAGGAACGGCTGACGGCGGCCTTGAAACGGCGATTCTTTTCCTGATCTGGGTGCTGATTATTACGGTGCTTATGCTTACTTTCAGCGGATGGGGGCTCTTCAACAGTGCTTTTTCGGGAAGGTGGCGTGACCCTCTGACCCATAAAACAAGCCGCTTGGCGGGAGGTCTGTGCCTTTCGCTTGAAACAATCGTGCACATGCTGCTTCTTGTATTCATACTGCCGTTTAAAATCATAAATCCGATTGCGGGAAGCGTGCTGGTTCTGACCGTTTGTGCGGCGGAATGCGTCTTTGTATATAGACTCTGCATATCGGAGCTTAGAGATATGTACAGCGCATGAAGCGAAAGGGGGAATGAAAATGAAGGGTTTTGGAAAATGTCTGAAGATGGATTTGCAGAGTGTTGGGGGCGAAGTTTCGGCGGCTTACATGACGCTGCTTCTCTTCACGCTTTTCGGGGCAAATCCACTGCTGGTTTCCAGCAGGATTTATATGGCGGATTATTCTTTCGCCATACCCGCGGCCGCGATTATTTTCTACTGCTTCTTCCGGATATTTAAAAGGCTTCTTTATATTGCCATGTTCACAGACGGGGCGATTTTATATCGAACACTTCCGATTTCTGAGAAGAGTGCCGCAATCTCAAAAATCACCGCGGCAGGGGGAATCCTCACGATACTGCAATATATTCTGATTGCCATGCAATGGTATGTGCTGCATCGCAGATTGACGGAATTTTCAAGCCACGAATTTCAAATGCGGACATTGAATGAGTACAATGCATTCATGGATGCGCTGGGAGGCGTGATCTTGGAAACAGCAGCCGCATCCTTTGCGCTTGCGGCCATGATTTTCGCGGCGATTGCAATCTATCAAACCGCAGGAAATAAATACGGCGGCAGGAAATTTTTAGCGGTTCTTGCGATTGCAGGAGTGAGCTTCGCCGCAGCAAGGCTAACCGAAGTGATTAGCGATGTGTTTGAACTCGGGGCGGGTGCAGCCGGTGCGGCCGGCGCAGTGATACGGACAATCGTAATGCTGTGCTGCATACGAATCGTTTTGCGGCGGGTATCGAGAGAATAGACATAGAATTACGGGACGATGACGACCTCGGAAGCGAGGTCGTTTTTCCTTGCGAAGAAAGGCGGAATATAATATAATGTAGGAATCGCGTTGAGAGGTGAACATGGAACAAAAGACAGAGTTTGAGGTTATAATCGTCGGTGCGGGACCGTCGGGGCTGGCGGCGGCATTGACACTGCTTGAGGAAGGAATTTCAGATCTAATCGTAATTGAGCGATTTGAATTTCCGCGGTATAAATGCTGCGCCGGATATATTACAGGAAAGACGAAAGCGGTCTATGAGACCTTCGGATTAAATATTGAAGAGGCGCATTACAGTCTGATAAGGGATTTCAACATTTTTTACAGACTGAAAAAACGGCAGACGATTCTTAATAAATTTCTATATACAAACCGCATGATTGACCGGGTGGAACTGGACAACACCTTTGCAGAACTTGCGAAATCAAAGGGCATCCAAATAAAAGAGAATACGACGATTTCGGAACATGACGCAGACAAGAAGGCACTGAAACTTTCAAATGGCGAAATTCTTACATATGAAAAGCTTATTTTTGCAGATGGAATGAGCGGATTCGGAAGCCGCCTGCAGCCTGCGCGTAAAAAGAATATTGCCATGCAGCTTGTTTTCCCGAACTCTGCGGCAGAGGAAATTCAGATTCATTTCGGCATTACGAAACGTGGGTACGGCTGGGTCAGCTCTTACGGTGGCTTTACGAATGTCGGACTGACGGATGTTTTCGATAAGTCGGTAAACTATCACGAGGTTTTCGCAGGATTTTTGAAGCAGCTTGGCTTGCAGGCCGATATGAGCAAGCTTCGAGGTGCCTTTACTCCGATGAAAGTGGGCGAAGGGAAAGCCTGCGAAGATATTTACTTCGTCGGCGATGCAGTCGGTGCCTGCGACCCCATGACGCTATCGGGACTTCGATATGGTCTTGACAGCGGAAGACTTTGCGCGGAGGCGATTGCAAAGAAAGACGATCGCCTGTATTTTGCGTGCATTCGCAAAATGAAGAAGAAGTTTGCACTGATGCGTACCTTGCAAAAGATTTTTTATCTGAAGGTATGTCAGGTTTGTGTATTCGACATCGGCTGCAGGTGCTTTCACCGGGCGATTGCGTATGTATTTAATCATTTTTTTGTGAATAAGAAATAAAAGGACGAAACTGCATTGCTTGTTGTTTCTTTTCTGAAAATCAAGTATACTATGAATAGAAGGAGGCTGAAGGAATGAGCGATACAGTAAAAAAGAAAATCTCCATCGGCGTGGAGGATTTTAAAGAAATCATTGATAAAGACGGATATTTCGTCGATAAAACTTTGATGATAAAGAAACTGATTGAAAGCCAGGCGAAGGTTACTTTGTTTACGCGCCCGAGACGGTTCGGCAAGACACTCAACCAGTTCATGATTCGCCGCTTTTTTGAGGACGAGTGCACCGAAAAGGGCGAGAAAGTCGATAACGGCTATCTCTTCGAAGGGCTGAAAATCACAGAGTGCGGCGAAGAAATCCTCAAACATCAGCAGCAGTATCCGGTGATTTTTCTGACTTTAAAGTCAGCGAAGCAGCCTACGTATGCGTTAGCTTACATGGAACTAAAGAAGCGCATCAGCGAGGAATACAAGCGGCATAGATATATTCTGCAGGGGGAAATTCTGACAGCAGATGAAAAAGCCCGCTTTGAGGCAATATCCGCTATCATGGACGACGACAGCCTCTATACGGATGCACTGGGCTTCCTGTCTATGTGCCTTGCGAAATATCATGGGACGAACACCATCATCCTCATCGATGAGTACGATGTGCCGCTGGAAAACGCGTATTTTGAAGGCTTTTACGATAAGATGATTAAATTCATCCGCTCGCTCTTTGAATCGGCACTCAAGACAAACTCTTATCTTGAAAAAAGTGTAATTACAGGCTGCCTTAGAATCAGCAAAGAAAGCATTTTCACGGGGCTGAATAACTTAGAGACAGACAGCGTACTGCATACACGCTTTGGAGATTCTTTTGGCTTTACGCAGGAAGAAGTGGAAGGACTGCTCGCGTACTATGATTTGAGCGAGCAGCTTGAGGAAGTAAAGAAATGGTATGACGGCTACCTGTTCAATGATTTTGAAATCTATAACCCGTGGAGTATACTCAAATATGTCAATGACCGCAAGGATCATGTGACCGAGTTTGCGCTTCCGTACTGGTCGAATACCTCATCCAACAGCATTGTGCGTGAGATGGTCGGAGAAGCGGACGAGATGGCAAAGGCAGATCTGGAAACGCTAATGGCAGGCGGGACGATAGAAAAGCAGGTACACGAAGACATCACCTATGGAGATATTCATCAGACGCAGGATAATCTTTGGAACTTCCTGTTTTTCACGGGATACCTGAAGAAAGTCGGAGAGCGGATAGTCGGCAACAATCTCTGGCTGGAAATGAAGATTCCGAACATTGAGGTTGCAACGATATATGAAAACTCCATTTCCTATTGGTTCGAGCAAAGAATGAAAGAAACCGACCGCAGCCCGTTAAAACATGCGCTGGAGACGGGCGACTGCGAAGCGGCGGAAAACTTCATAAGCGAGCAGCTTTTCCATACCATCAGCTATTACGACTATGCGGAAAATTTCTATCATGGATTTATGGCGGGACTTCTTGTGAACATCGGAGGCTATCTTGTAAGATCCAATCGTGAGAGCGGAAACGGCAGACCCGACATCGTGATGACGGAATCAAAATTCAGAGGCAGAGCGATGATTTTGGAGCTGAAAATTTCCGATACGATTCAGGGAATGGAAAAGAAATGCGAGGAAGCCCTTACGCAGATGGAAGAGCAGAAATACGAAAGTTCGCTTGAAGAAGACTGCTTTCAGCCGATTCTCAAGTATGCCATCTGCTTCTTTAAGAAAAGATGCATGGTACGCAAAGCGAGGTAACAGGAAGATCATGAGAGAAAAAGGAAGAGATTAAAAAAGAGAAATTGTATTCCCAAAAATCAAAAACTTAAAAAATTTGAATCTTCCCACCCTTTTTGACACAAAGGGTGGGGCTTTTTGTTGTTTCTTTTAGGGAAATCAAGTATACTATAAACAGCAAATCTAGGACAAAAAAAGATTTACAACGCGATGCGAAAAAACTGGGGATGACAAAGGATCTTATGATTAGTATGTTTCTGAAAAAGGAACCGAAAAACGGGATCTATACGGTTCGTGGTGAGACCTGCATTTTCTTGGAGGCAAACGGGAATTGCATTTTATGTCCTTAAAAGTGCGATTCCTATACATTTTTATGTCCTTAAAAATGTTGACGACGGCATAAAAAATGGATATACTAAGAATATGGATTGAAAAAAGGACAGGAGAGATGTGATACAATGAATCGACATGCGATAAAACGATTAGAGCAATGGAAGGATTCAAAAGGACGAAAACCGATGATTATTCGGGGAGCCAGACAGGTTGGAAAAACATGGCTGATGAAAGAATTTGGAAGGACGCGGTTTGCGAAGTCTGCATATGTCAATTTTGAGAATAATGACAGAGCGAAAGCAATCTTCGAAATGGATTTTGATATTGCGCGGATGATTTTGGCGCTCAGCGCAGAAACCGGAGTTGAGATAAAGGCAGAGGACACGCTTTTGATTTTCGACGAGATTCAGGAAGCACCGAAGGCCTTGACCTCCCTCAAATATTTTTATGAGAATGCGCCGCAGTATTGTATTGTTGCAGCGGGTTCCCTTCTCGGTGTTGCCATTCACCATGGGACTTCGTTTCCGGTAGGGAAAGTAGATTTTATGGATTTATATCCGCTGAGTTATACGGAATTTTTGGAGGCTTTGGGTGAGGAACGCTTCGCAAAGCTGCTTGCTGCCGGAGATACGGAAATGATGCGAGTCTTCAAATCTAAGTTTATCGAGCGTCTCAAAGAATACTATTTCGTCGGCGGAATGCCCGAGGCGGTTTTGACCTTTGCAGAAAAGAAGAATTATCAAAGCGTGCGGGAAATTCAGAAAAATCTTCTGAATTACTATCAGCAGGACTTTTCGAAGCACGCACAGACAAATCTGATTCCAAGGCTGAATCTGGTTTGGAATTCCATCCCGGGGCAGCTTGCAAAAGAAAACAGAAAATACATTTACGGGCAGGTCCGGGAAGGGGCGCGCGCGAAGGACTTCGAGCTTGCGATTCAGTGGCTGCTTGACTGCGGGCTGATTCATAAAGTGCACAGAGTCTCCAAACCGCAGCTTCCGCTGAAGGCATATATGGAGCTTGACACATTCAAAATGTTTTTGCTGGATGTGGGGCTTCTCGCAGCGATGGGGGGCTTGAGCGAAAAGGTGATTTTAGAGGGCAGCCGGATTTTTACGGAGTTTAAAGGGGCACTTACGGAGCAATATGTTTTGCAGCAGCTTGTATCGGAGCTGGGTGTGACGGCATATTATTATTCGACACCAAACTCAAGAGGCGAAATCGACTTCCTGCTGCAAGGGGATACGAGTGTGATTCCGCTTGAGGTAAAGGCCGAGGAAAACCTGAAAGCAAGGAGCCTGCGTGCTTTTTGCGAAAAATATAATCCGCGTTTTGCGGTGCGAAGCTCGATGTCGGACTTTCGCGAGCAGGACTGGATGACGAATGTACCGCTTTATGATTTGCTGTACCTTGCAAATTACCTGAGCGAGTAAACAAGCTGCGAAGACGGCTTGCAAATACGGAATTTAAGAAAAGGAGTGAGACGATGATACAGCTTGATGGTATCAAAACAGCGATTCCGAAGCTTCGTGAGACGCTGATTGAAGTCGGTGACTCTCTTTGACCTGGCAAAGGTAAGAGACGAACTGGAAAGAACGAACCGGGAGATTGAACAGCCTGATTTTTGGGAGAAGCTCGAATATGCCCAGAAAGTGATGAAGGAAAAGAAATCCATGGAGCAGACCGTGGAAAATTACGAGAAGCTGGAAAAGGCTCTCGATGACATGGAAGAAATGATTGAGATTACCGAGATGGAGGAAGAAGCCGGAGCGGATGCGGAAAGTCTGACGGAAACCGCAGAGAGCATCGAGGCTGACTTTGAGTCTGTGCAGGAAGAACTGGAAGAACTCAGGCTCAAGACGCTTTTGACGGGAAAATACGACCACTGCGGAGCAATCCTTTCCATTCATGCGGGAACCGGCGGCGTGGACGCGATGGACTGGGCTTCCATGCTGCTCAGAATGTATACAAGATGGTGCGACAAGAAGGGCTACACCGTAAAAATGCTCGATTTGCAGGATGATACGGAGGCCGGAATCAAAAGCGCAACTCTGCTTGTCGAAGGCGAAAATGCCTACGGCTATCTGAAAAACGAAAAAGGTGTGCACAGGCTTGTCAGAATTTCTCCGTTTAATGCGGCAGGAAAACGGCAGACCTCTTTTGCGATGCTTGAAGTCACGCCGGAAATCGACGATGAAATTACAATTGAGATTGACCCGGAAGATTTGCGAATTGATACCTATCGAAGCAGCGGTGCGGGCGGACAGCATGTCAACAAGACGGATTCGGCGATTCGTATCACGCACCTGCCGACGAACATCGTTGTAACCTGCCAAAATGAACGAAGCCAGCACCAGAACAAAGAAATGGCGATGAAGATTTTGACAGCGCGGCTGACTGAGCTTGCAGAGCAGGAGCACAAGGAAAACCTCAAAGAACTCAAAGGCGACTATTCGATGGGCACCTGGGGCGCGCAGATCCGCTCCTATGTTTTCCAGCCGTACACGATGGTAAAAGACCACAGAACCGGCGCGGAAACAGCGAATGTGAACGCGGTCATGGACGGCGACATCGATTACTTTATAAATGAAAAGCTGAAATGGAAGGAAAGTGAATAAATGGATATTATCGCAAAATTGGCAGCAGAGTTTAAAATCAAGACGGCTCAGGTAGAGCACACCGTGGAACTCATCGATGAAGGAAACACCATCCCGTTTATCGCCAGATACAGAAAGGAAGTTACGGGCGGCCTCAGTGACGTCGTGCTTCGTGACCTCGACGAAAGACTGAAATATTTGAGAAACCTCGAGGAAAGAAAAGAAGAGGTTATCCGCCTGATTGACGAGCAGGGCAAGCTCACGGACGAGCTCAAGGCGGAAATCGAAAAAGCCGAGGTTCTCCAGAGAGTCGAAGACCTTTACAAGCCTTTCAAGCAAAAAAAGGCAACACGCGCTTCTAAGGCAAAGGAAAGAGGACTGGAGCCTTTGGCAATGATCCTCTTCGCGCAGCTTAAGACCGACGGCAGGCCGGAAGAGGCGGCAGAGCCGTTTATCGACCCGGAAAAGGAAGTGAATACAGCTGCAGAGGCACTCGCGGGAGCGTGCGACATTATCGCGGAAATGATTGCCGACGACCCGGAAATCACCAAGGATGTCAGAGAAAAGACCTTTGCTTCGGCGACGGTTTTGACAGAAGCTGTGGACTCTGAGGAAAAGACTGTTTACGAGATGTACTACGATCACGCGGAGGCTCTCGCGAAGATTCCGAACCACAGAGTGCTTGCAATCAACAGAGGCGAAAAGGAAAAGAAACTGAAAGTAAAGATTTCTGTGGACGCAGAGACCATGCATGAGGTAATCGGAAAATCCGTTTTGAAGAACGAAAAGTCGATTTTTTACGGTCTGATGACGGACACGATTGCGGACGCATACAAGAGACTCATGGCACCTTCCATCGAGCGTGAGATGCGAAACCTTCTGACGGAAAGAGCAGAGGCGGAGGCTGTGAAGATTTTTGCGAAGAACACCGAAAATCTCCTGATGAGCCCACCGGTCCGCGGCAAAAAAGTCATCGCAATCGACCCGGGCTATCGTACTGGCTGCAAGGTTGCGGTGCTTGACGAAACGGGAAAACTCAAAGCATACACGACGATTTACCCAACGGAACCGAAGAACGACATCGCAGGAACCGAAGCAGTGCTGAAGAAGATCATCGACAAATTCCACACGGATATTATTGTAATCGGAAACGGAACGGCTTCGAGAGAAACTGAAGAAGTCGTCGCGAACTTTTTGAAGAAAAACGAATATGGCATTCAGTATACAATTGTAAACGAGGCGGGCGCATCCGTTTACTCCGCATCGAAGCTTGCGACGGAGGAATACCCGGACCTCGATGTGACGACCAGAGGCGCGATGTCGCTGGGCAGAAGGCTGCAGGACCCGCTCGCGGAGCTTGTAAAAATTGACCCAAAGAGCATCGGTGTGGGTCAGTACCAGCATGACATCAACCAGAAGCTTTTGGAAGGCGCACTGACAAATGTCGTCGAAGACTGCGTAAACAGAGTCGGCGTTGACTTGAACACGGCTTCCCCGTCCCTGCTTTCGTACATCGCGGGCGTGAACATGGGAATCGCCAAGAACATCGTAAAATACAGAGAAGAAAACGGCAAGTTCTCCGACAGAAAGCAGCTCATGAAAGTCCCGAAACTCGGTGAAAAAGCGTTTAACCAGTGCGCGGGCTTCATGCGTATTTCGGACGGAACGAATCCGCTTGACGCGACTTCCGTTCATCCGGAATCCTATGCCGCGGCACAGGCAATGATGGAAAAACTCGGCGTTGAGCCTGAGGCAATCCGCGCGGGCGGCGATAAAGACATGGAGAAGAAGATTAAGAAGGCTTACCCGGCACAGTCACTTGCAAAGAGCATGAGCGCGATGGCGGGCGACATCGGAATCGGTGAAATGACCCTTGCCGACATCATCGAGGAAATGAAAAAACCTGCAAGAGACCCGCGTGAGGACGCGCCTCCTGTGGTTTTCCGAAACGATGTCAAGCAGTTTGAGGATCTTAAAATTGACATGGAAATGACCGGAACCGTGCGAAATGTCGTGGACTTTGGCGCTTTCGTGGACATTGGTGTAAAGAATGACGGTCTGGTACACATATCGCAGTTAAGCGATAAGTATATCAAGCACCCGATGGATGTCGTTTCGGTCGGCGACACGGTCAAGGTAAAGATTATTTCCATCGACTACGACAAGAAACGCGTCGGACTGACAATGAAAGGAATAAAATAAAAGGCGGACGGCACGCATACCCCGTTTGTGGGGCATGCGTGCAGCGTGCGCAGCACCGGACTTGACCGGGTGCGCCGCAGCCGCGCGCCGTCCGGCCTTTTTAGAGAGGATTGAGATGATAAACACTGTACTTTTTGATTTTGACGGAACTTTAGTAAATACAAACGATGTGATTATCGCATCGTGGCAGCATACATACAGGCATTATTTAGGCAGGGAGGAAAGCATCGAGAAAATTACCTCCTGCTTCGGTGAGCCGCTTCTGATTACGATGGAGCGCGAATTTCCCGGCGTAGACCCGGAGGAAGCGGCGAATATCTACCGCGATTTCCAGAAGCTCAAAGCGGACGAGCTGGTCAAGGTTTTCGATGGCATTCCGGAGCTGCTTGCGGCGCTTACGCCTGCGGGCTACCGCATTGCAATCGTTACTTCCAGAACGCGCGAATCGGCGGAACGCTACCTTGATATGCTGGGGCTTCGCGATTATTTCGAGGATATGGTTTCCTGCGATGATACGCAAGTCCACAAGCCGAATCCGGAGCCGATTCTGCTCTGCCTTGAGAAGCTTGGAATCGCAAAAGACGAGGCAATCATGGTCGGCGACAGTCCGTTCGACATCAAGTGCGCCAACAACGCGGGCGTGAAGTCCGTGCTGGTGGACTGGCGCATCACTTCGGACAGTGCCGCCCTGATTACGGACGCAAAGGCAGATTACGAAATCGCAAAGCCGCTGGATTTGATGGCGGTGTTGGCAGAAGCGTAGCGGCCGGGCGCGGTGCGTGGTGCGAAAACACCCGAGTTTTGATGAGGTGAGATATGCTGAACATTTTTTATGGTCGGGAGAACCTCGACAAAGAGAAGTTCATATATGACAATATCGGAGGTCGGGCGCTGTTGGTGGTTCCCGACCAGTTTACATTGGAGGCGGAGCGCGAACTGATTGCGCATTCCGGCGCCAAGGCACTGATGGACGTTGAGGTCCTTTCCCTGTCGAGGCTCGGCTATCGGCTGCTCGAGGAGCTGGGAGGAAGCAAGCGGACTTTTATAGACAAATACGGCAGGCATATGATTTTGTCGTCGATTGCGGCAGAAGAGCGCGAGAAGCTCCAAGTCTTCAAAGGACTCGAGGAAAAAAACTCCTTCATCGAACTTGTGAACAATTTCATTTCCGAGATGAAGCAGTTCAACTGCGGTGCGGACGAGCTTGCGGAGATTGCGAGGAGCGTTCCGGACGGGTCGTATACGCAGAGGAAACTGGAAGATTTGTATTTGCTTTACAGCGAATATGAGGCGGCAATCCGTGGAAAATACACGGATTCGGAGGACTACATCGATCTCTTTCTCGGCAAAATCAGCCGCTCCGAGCTGGTTGCGGGAAATCACATCTGGATTTACGGGTTTGACAGTTTTGCGCCGAAAGCACTTTCGGTCATCGGTGAATTGATGCAGTACGCCGCCGATGTCAACCTTGTGCTTACCTATGATGATAAGCGTGAGGCACGCGATGCGGATTTGTTTGCGCTTGCGGAGACGGTGATACGGAATTTTGAGAATTTGGCGGAACGGCGCAGCATCGAAGTGAGAAAGCGTGCGATTCCGAAGACTTATACAGCGGAGCGGGCGGACAAGATTCAGTTTATCGAACAGGAGCTGTACGCACTTCCGGCGAGAAAATACGCCCGTGGCGGACAGAGCATAAATCCAGCCGAGGGCGGCGCGAGTGAGGCGGCCGCCGACGCAGTGGCGAGCGGCGAGGCAGCCGGCAATGCAGACACGGCGAGCGTAGCCGCCACCGGCACAGATTCGCTTACGCTGGTGGCGGCGGCAAACTTATATAATGAAGCCGAAAGCGCGGCTTGCTATGTGCTTGAGCTGGTGCGCGATTTCGGCTATCGGTTTAGCGACATCAAGGTAATCTGTAACGACCAGGAGACGAGAGGGCCGATTCTGAAGCGTGTTTTCAAGGAGTACGGCATCGACCTCGTTTCGGATACGAGCAAAGACATCCTGCAAAGCAGCATCGTGCAGTACATAACGGCACTGATGGATGTGGTTGTTGAAAAATACAGGACGGATCTCATGATTAAAATGCTCAAATCGGGTTTTGGCGATTTGACGAACGACGAGATTACGGATCTTGAAAACTATGCGATAAAATACAAAATTCGAGGCACGATGTGGAAGCGTCCTTTTGTGCGCGGAGAGAGCGAGTACGGAGCCGAGGCGCTTGTGCGCATGAACGCCGTTCGAGAAAAGGCACTGGCGTTCATGCCGGATCTTGAGGCAATTTTCGAGGCAGAAACCTGCGGTGAGTTTATCAGCGGGCTGTATGGTTTTTTGTACGAGAAGGTGAAGCTGCCGGAGAAAATTGCCGACCTTACAGTGCTGCAGACAGAGCAGGGCCGTCCTGACCTTGCCGAGGAAACGGCACAGATCTGGGGCAAGGTCATCGGAATTTTTGATCAGATGAGCGAGATTATGGGTGAGCAAAAATTCCGCGCAGCGGCGTTTCGGGATTTGTTTGAGGCTGGTATTTCGCAGGTGGAAATCGGGATTCTGCCGCCGACGAAGGACGGCCTGATGATGGGAACGATGCAGCGCACCCGAACCGGCGAGATGAAGGCGCTTGTGGTTGTAGGTGCCAACGAGGGTGTGCTGCCGAATGAGAAGCCCGGTTCGGGCCTGTTCGGAAGCGACGAGAAGAATCTGTTCAAGGAGAACGGGATTGAGCTTTGCAAGGTGGATGATGTGCGGTTCCTCGAGGAGCGGATGGGTATCTATCGGAACTTATCCAAGCCGCGTGAGCGGCTGTGGATAAGTTACAGTTTGTCGGACGCCGAAGGCGGCCCGGCAAGGCCGTCCGGCGTGTTCACAAAACTGACCGGATTGTTTGGTGACACGCCGGTGGCCCGCGACGCCCTCAACCGGCAGTCGGACGCGGAGCTGGTCGGCGCGGGCCCTGCAGGGCTCCGGCACCTGACGGAGGCCCTGCAGGCGGCCTGCGAGGGAAAGCCCCTCGCACCGCACTGGCACGAAGCCCTCACATGGTTCAAGCAGAACAAACCTGAGGCACTCGAACCGATTCGTGCGGGCATCGCTTTTACGAATAAGCAGGAAGATTTGGGCCGAGAAATGACGGCGGCACTATATATGGGAAATATTGAAAGCACCCGAGAGGAAGCCCTCGAACCAAGCCCCGAACTCTCCCTCAGCCCATCAAGGCTGGAGCGCTACGCACGCTGCCCGTTTTCACACTTTGTGCAGTACGGGCTGAAACCGGAGGAAAGACGAATCTTCGAGATCGCTCCGCGCGAAATCGGAGACATCTACCACGAATGCCTTATGGAAATGAGCCGGCACCTGACGGCACGGGGCATCGCAATAACCGACCCCGCATCGCCGTGGATGACAATCAGCAGGGAAGAGTGCCGCACATTCGTGGAAGATGTAATTGCGAAGAAGTCCGGGACATACAGAGAAGGAATCCTCGAAGCCGGAAATGAGGAGAAATACCGCGGCAGACGGATTACGGACATTTGCGAAAAGGTCTGCTGGGCTGTAATCGAGCAGGTGCGTGCGGGCGAAATACTGAGGAGCAGCTTCGAAGCCCCGTTCGGTCGGGGAAGAAGGATTCCGCCGATTCCGGTTAACCTCGGAGAAGGCAGAACTGCATATATCGAAGGAAAAATCGACCGTGTCGATTATCTGCCGGGTGAGCGCGTCAAGATAATCGACTATAAAACCGGAAACGAAAACTTCAGCGTTGCGGAAGTCGAGGCAGGATACAGACTGCAGCTCATGCTTTATCTTGAAGCCTCCCTGGAACGCCGGATGAAACCGGCAGGAGTTTTTTATTTCAAGATAAGCGAGCCTATGGTTGATGCATCAGGTGCAGCCATCGGGCCGGAAGAGATTAGTGACAAAATCCAAAAAAGCTTTAAGCTGAACGGCGTAATCGTGGATGATCCGAACGTTATCCGAAATGTTGCAGGCGATTTTTCCGGAATATCGGATGTCGTGCCGATTCGCATAAACAAGGAAGGTCTGATAAGCGGGACAGGAAAAGACAATCTGCTTACAGACGAGGAATTTGAGTCGCTGCGAGAAAAAGTGCGCGAAAAGGTGACAGATATCTGCAAGTCCCTTGCAGGCGGCGGAATTGAGATCCACCCGATGAAAACCGCGGCCACATCTGCCTGTGCATATTGCCGTTACAAAGGAATCTGCCGCTTTGACACGATTTTCGAGGGTTGCAGCTACAATATCATTTAATATTTTCAGTATCAGACGACAATTTCCGTCAACAGATTAAACGGTGACCACTATGAAATATCAGGTAAAAGACTATTATGTAAAAGAAATAGCCGATTATTACGGCATATCCGCACAGACGGTCAGACTCTATGACAAGAAAGGTTTGCTGCCATCGGACAAAAATGAGCTTAACGGATATCGGATATACACCCGGGAGGACATCGTAACGATGGACTATATCTGCAGACTCAAAAAAAAGCATTTTTCACTTGAGGACATCAGAAAAATAATGAATGAGGAGCCCTTGGAAGAAGCGGAAAGAATGTTTGTCAAACAGGAGGCGAAGCTCGCCGCCGAGGTTGAGGAGCTGCAGAGACTGATTGGCAATATGCGGGATTATCGTGCGAAACTTGACCGCGTGATTGCACACGAGAAGCATAGAGCGCGGGGAGAAAGCGCGAAAATCGAAATTGTCAATTCGCCGCCTTTTATCATCAAAGAAATTGATGCCAACATGGATGAAGCGATGGAAAGCTTTCCCTCATAGACGAGAAAAATCTCAGAAACTCCCCGGCCTTTGACTTTGAAACATTTCGGGTCATAGAACCGACATTGGCACTGTACACGGTTCTGCGAATCGCAACAAACAAAGATTATGCCTGCGTGGACGAAATTTTTGCGTACCTGCGCGACAACGATTATGAAATCTCGGGGAGCGTTTTGGCACGCACGATTGCAAACTGTTATTGCGACAGCGAAAGCACGGAGTATGTGGAACTGTGGATTCCCGTCACGAAACGCGAGCAAAGATAATCAGCGTCAATTACAGAAGGATATACAAAAACTCTGCATGTGCGGAGTTTTTTCTTGACCTTATACCAAGTGCAAGGATTAAAATCGTGTTAAGAAATGAATTTTCTCCGGGCAGCGGTACCCGGGAGTGAAAGGGAGGATAAAAACAATGAGTTACAAAGATGTATCCGAAAGCAGTTTATTGTATGTATTAGTCATCGCATCGCTTGTGATTATTGCGGCAATATGCGTATACTATCTCATTATCTGCATCAGAAAAGCAAAAGGGATGGGAATTTCCGGGGAAAAAATAAGCGAAATTATAAAGTCCACGGCAATCTTTTCGATTGTACCGTCAATTGCCATCGCAATAGGACTTGTTACGCTGGTAATCGTTATCGGCATTCCGTACGCGTGGTTCCGCCTGTCGGTAATCGGCTCCGTATCGTACGAGCTGATGGCTTCCAACATGGCTCTCAGTGCATTAAACCTTGACCTTGCGAGTGCAGACGCGAATGCATTCGGCATGATCATGTGGGTTATGTGCATTCCGATTACATCCACGGTTCTTGCTAATATTTTCGTATGCAAGCCGATGCACCTTGGAACGCTGCGTGTGGGCAGCGGAGATAAAAAATGGGGTGCACTCTCACAGACAACCTTCATGACGGCTCTCCTGGTAGTGCTGATTGTACCGATGCTCTTCGGAGGTCTGGTTGGACTTTTCACCTTTATTACAAGTGCACTGATTGCGGTCGGCGTATCGGCGCTTGCCAAAAAGACCGGAGCAAAGTGGATGAACGATTTCATACTTGCGATCTGCCTGATAGGCGCAATGTGCATGTCTGTTGTTTATACGAATTTAATTGGATAGGAGGAAGCGGAAATGAAGAAAGAAAAGAAAGCAAAACCATATGTGGACCCGTATTTTGAAGAAATGCACAAGAAAGGCATTATTCTTACGATTATTTCACTTATTCTGTTTGTAGGGGTTCCGACCGTTACCTGTATCGTGTATGATATTATGCCGAACTTCGGCACTGTTATCGCTACCGGCATCGGATTGATTGCTATTTTCGTGCCGACCGGAATCGCGGAGATGTTCGGCGAAGTGCCGATTATGGGAAGTTCCTACTATCTTGCCTGCCTGACGGGAAATATACTGAACCTCAAATTACCTTCGGCAATCAACGCAATTAAGGTTTCCGGATTCAAACAGGGCACCAAAGAGGCCGATGTTGTGGTCGGCATTGCGATTGCGATCTCATCGCTGGTAACACTTGTAATACTGGCAATCGGCGTTGTGCTTCTCATGCCGCTTGAACCGTTCCTTACATCGGAGGCGGTAGGCGTGGCCGCTTCGAATGTGCTTCCGGCATTGTTCGGCTGTCTTGTGCTTGGATTCATAGGAAATGATGTAGGCGGCGGCGTAATCATCAAGGGAAGATTAAAAGCAGCGATTCTGCCTTTTATATTCTTCATCGTGCTGTATCTTCTGATTTCCGACATGTATGAGCTGTTCGAAGGATTCCTGATGATTCTCGGAATCGTCATGATTTACTTCATTACGAAGAAAATGTACAAGGCCGGCAAGATTGAAGTTCTCCTTCCGGAAACGGAAGCGGAGAGCATAGAGGAGGCGGTGCAAAATGACAAATAAAGAAAGAGTATCGAAAATCGTCGATAGGCTGGCACCTGAACTCAGAAAACTCGCACTGGATATCCATGACAATCCGGAGCTGGGTCTGCAGGAATACAAAGCATGTGCCTGGCAGAAGGAGCTTCTTGGCAGATACGGTTTTGCAATCGAAGAGAATTTTTGCGATATAGAAACATCTTATAAGGCGGTATATAAAGGCAGAAAACCCGGACCCAAAATTGCGTTCCTGGCGGAATACGATGCACTTCCGGAACTCGGACATGGCTGCGGACATAATTTAATCGCCATGGTATCGGTAGGATGCGGGATTGCATGTCGTGAATTTGCCGACGAATACGGAGCGCAGATTGACGTAATCGGAACACCGGCGGAGGAAACCGCAGGCACGAAGGTTCCGATGAGTGCAAAGGGAGTCTTTGACGGATACGATGCCGTAATGATGGCTCACCCGGCATTTGCCAACGCTGAATCCATTAATACCATAGCGATGGACGCGTATAAGATTGAATTTTTCGGAAGACCCGCACATGCAGCGGCAGCCCCGCATGAAGGAATCAACGCACTTGATGCGATGATTAATTTCTTCAATCTTGTCAACGCAATGCGTCAGCAGACCAAACCGGATGCAAGGATTCACGGCATCATTACGGACGGCGGCAAAGCTGCAAATGTTATTCCGGATTATACGGCGGCAAACTTTTATATCAGAGCAAACCGCGTAGCCGATGTCAAGAAACTGGCGGAAAGAGTAAGAAACTGTGCTGCGGGAGCGGCGCTGGGCACCGGCTGCACTTACAAAATGGAATACAATGAAGAAAACTTCAAAGATACTTGCACAAACAAAGCGTTGAACAATTTGGCAGTGGACAATATTCAGCCGTTTCTCAGCGAACCGATTTATCGCTTGGGCGATATTCACGCACCGGGCTCGTCAGATCTGGGCGATGTAAGCTACGAAGCACCAGCAATCCAAGTGATATTCAAAATCGGTGAATATCCGAACCCTATGGGAGGCGGACACACACCGGAGATGGCAGCTGCGGCAGGCTCCGAATACGGCATCAATAACGGACTCAATTTCGTCAAAGGGCTGGTTATGACCGCAATCGAGCTCATGACAAAACCTGAAGCACTGGCAGCCGTTAAAGAAGAATTCAGTCATGTAAATGACGAACCTGTCATGCAGTTTTAAACCTGACAACATAGAAAAAGCCCGGGAAGCACTCCCGGGCTTTTAAACAGTCGTAAACTCAAACACTAATCTCTCCGCGCAGATTCTGCGTCATCAGTTCTTTAATCATTTCCTTCGGATAGCCGCAGCTGAAGAGGTAATAGAGCTTGGCAACGGCGGCCTCTGTGGTCATATCATAGCAGCCGACCGCACCCGATTCCTTGAGTGCATTGCTGGTTGCATAGATGCCAAGGCGTGTGCTCCCGCTGTAACACTGCGAGCAGACGGAAACGATAGCACCGTTTTGGGATGCCCGGCGGATGCTGTTCACAAGCGTGTGATTGTTGCTCGGAATATTGCCCTCGCCGAAGGTCTCAAGAACAACGCCGTCCAGTTTTTCGGCAACAATCTGCTCGAAGAGTTCAAACTGAATGCCCGGGAAAATTTTGAGAACACCGATCGGAACCTGCTTCATTTCCGTAAGTGAAAACTCCCTTGCCTGCTTCGGCATCATCAATGCCTGCCGGTTGTACATGATGTCGATTCCGACATTGGCAAGAGCCGGGTAGTTCGGTGATGCAAAAGCCATCAATTCATCTGCGGAGACTTTCGTCGAGCGGTTACCGCGGAGAAGTTTTCCTGCAAAATACAGACATACCTCATTCGCAACACCATCCGCAGCGATAAGCATCGAATTGATAAGATTGTCTCTTCCATCGCTTCGAAGCTCACAAAGCGGAATTTGGGAACCGGTGAAAACGACCGGCTTGTTCAGACCGTCAAGCATGAAGGAAAGCGCCGATGCGGTGTAGGACATGGTGTCCGTGCCGTGAAGAACGACAAAACCGTCATAATTGTTGTATCGGTCCCGAATTTCCCTGCCGATGTTTACCCACTGCTCTACCGCAACGTTTGCGGAGTCCAGCAGTGGATCAAACTCCACAACATCCCAGTTTGGCATATCTTTATTTTTGAGCTGGGAGATTTCATCCAGCAAGCTCGAAAAATATTTCTGCTTGGGCGCATATCCAAGCTCTGTGGGAACCATACCGATTGTTCCGCCCGTATATAAGATGCATACTCTTTTTTTCATCATTAGACTCATTAACTCCTTGAAAAATCATTGATTTGTGATAATATAAGTATATCATAAAAAACAAGGGAGGGCAAATTTATGTCAAACATACCTACACCTCATATCGAAGCGAAAGCAGGTGATTTTGCAAAGACCGTTCTGATGCCGGGAGATCCGCTCCGTGCCAAATTCATCGCGGAAACTTTTCTCACGGATGCCAAACTGATTAACAATGTCAGAGGCGTTCAAGGCTACACCGGAACATACAAAGGCAAGCGGGTGTCCGTAATGGCGTCGGGCATGGGAATGCCGTCCATCGGTATCTATTCTTACGAGCTTTTTAATTTTTATGATGTGGAAAACATTATTCGCGTGGGAACCGCGGGAGTCATCCGTCCGGATTTGAAGGTCAGGGACATCGTAATCGGGCAGGGTGCATGCACGAATTCCTCCTACAGCCGTCAGTTCGATCTGCCGGGGGATTTTGCACCGATTGCTTCTTTTGAACTTCTTCAGAAAGCGGTTAAGGCCGCAGAAGATATGGGAATAAAGCCGGTTGTCGGCAACCTTTATTCCTCAGATACTTTCTACGATGATTCCATGGGACTTTCCAAATGGCAGAAGATGGGCGTGCTCGCAGTCGAGATGGAGGCAGCAGCGCTCTACATGAATGCTGCAAGAGCCGGCAAGAATGCGCTTGCAATCTGCACGATTTCCGACAATCCTTTTACAGGAGAGGCGACGACTTCGGGGGAAAGGCAGCTTAACTTTACAAAAATGATGGAGATTGCACTGGAAATTGCATAAAACGACGAATTTTGGTTGATAAAAAATACCAAAAATGATAAAATAATTAGATATAATAAACAAAAACAAAACGGAGGGCGTTAAAATGGCAGAAGAATTGCTGTTGACCCAAGAGGGGTATGACAAAATTGTAGCGGAGCATGAAGAACTCGTGTCCGTAAGACGAAAGGAAATTTCCGAAAAATTAAAAGAAGCGATTTCTTACGGCGACCTTTCGGAAAACGCTGAGTATGACGCAGCGAAAAACGAGCAGGCAGAGCTTGAGGAAAGAATTTTCAAGCTTGAAGATATGATGAAGAAAGCCAAGATTATCAACGAAGAAGAAATGACAAACGACTTCGTTGGAGTAGGATCCAAGGTGCTTGTCAAAGATCTTGACAACGGAGACGAAATGGAATTTACCATCGTGGGCTCCACAGAGGCTGATCCGTTCGCCCTTAAGATTTCAAATGAATCTTTGGTGGGACAGCACCTCATCGGCAGAAAGACGGAAGACCTTGTCGAAATCATTGTTCCTGACGGAACCCTTCACTACCAGATCGAAAAGATCAGCAGATAAAACGAGAGAGGAAGAAAACAGAAAATGAGTACAGAAGATGTAAGAGTAAACCAAAACCCGGAAGTTGAAACGGAAGAGATTTCCGAAGAAGCCTTAAGCGAGCAGAGGCAGGTCAGAAGAGAAAAACTCAAGAATTTACAGGAAGCCGGCAGAAATCCGTTTCTTGTTGAAAAATGGGATGTGACGGCGCACAGCCAGGATATTAAAGACAATTTCGAAGCGATGGAAGATCAGGAAGTTTCGGTTGCCGGACGTATCATGGCATTCCGTAATATGGGAAAGGCATCTTTCATTAACATTCAGGATAAGCAGGGCAGAATCCAGGTGTATGTAAAGAGAGATGACATCGGAGCAGAAGAGTATCAATGGTTTAAGAAATATGATATCGGCGATATTCTCGGTATCGAAGGAAAAGTTTTCAAGACTAAGACAGGAGAAGTTTCCATTCATGCAACGAAGGTGGTTCTTCTTTCCAAGTCTATTCAGGTTCTTCCTAACAAATGGTCAGGCCTTAAAGACCAGGACATCCGTTACCGCCAGAGATATGTTGACCTGATTATGAATCCGGAAGTGCAGGGAATGTTCTACAAGCGCTCAAGAATCATTAAGGAAATCAAGAGAGTTCTGGAAGAAGACTACGGATATTTGGAAGTAGATACTCCAATCCTCACAACAATCGCAGGCGGAGCAAACGCAAGACCTTTCAATACACATCACAACACGCTGGACATCGACATGAAGCTTCGTATTTCCAACGAGCTTTTCCTGAAGAGACTCATCGTCGGAGGACTCGACAGAGTATACGAAATGGGCAAGATGTTCAGAAACGAAGGTATGGACAGAAACCACAATCCTGAGTTCACATCCATGGAATGTTATGCGGCTTACGGTGATATGGAACTCGTAATCGAAGTAACCGAGCAGGTTGTATACAAGGCAGCGATGGCAGTAAACGGTTCACCGATTATCAAATACCAGGGCAAGGAATTCGATGTAACTCCACCTTGGAAGAGAATCGACATGACCGACTTCGTATGTGAAGTTACCGGAATTGATTTCCACAACATCGCAGACGATGAAACCGCAAGAGCAGAAGCCATCAAATACGGAATGGACAAGGACGAAGTTAAAAACTGGACAAGAGGCAAAATCATTGCTGAGATGTTCGAAGAATACTGTGAAGACCTTCCGGGAGTTCTTGACGGACCGGTCCCGGTATTCGTAACAGGACATCCGGTTGAAATTTCACCTCTTGCAAAGAGAAGTGAGGCTGATCCGAGAATCACCCGTCGTTTTGAAGGCTATATCAACGGCTGGGAAATCTGCAACGGATTCTCGGAATTAAACGACCCAATCGACCAGTACGAAAGATTCGCAGAGCAGCAGGCACAGCTTGACGCAGGCCTTGACGAAGAAGCTCATCCGATGGATATGGACTTCGTAAATGCTTTGGAAGTAGGTCTTCCGCCGACAGGCGGTCTGGGAATCGGCATTGACCGTGTTATCATGCTGATTGCAGATGCACCATCCATCCGTGACATCATCCTCTTCCCGACAATGAAGCCGTTGGACTCTGACAAGAAGGTTTCCAAGGAAGTTTCGGCTCCTGCGGAGGCTACTCAGACGGCTCCCGTTGTGGAAGAAAAAATTGATTTTTCCAATGTTCAGATTGAGCCTTTGTTTGAGGATCAGGTCGATTTTGACACCTTCTCCAAGAGTGATTTCCGTGCCGTAAAGGTCAAGGAATGCGAAGCCGTGAAGAAGTCCAAAAAGCTCTTAAAGTTCGTTTTGGACG
>ENA-ORSL01000690-ORSL01000690.1-human-gut-metagenome-genome-assembly--contig:-NODE-690-length-33041-cov-6.478354_pt1 | contig 33041 bp, 34 predicted proteins | sample MGYA00242190_ERZ509157 | MGnify/ENA primary metagenome ERZ509157 (study PRJEB26280, sample SAMEA2338664) | human gut metagenome | biome: human gut; feature: human-associated habitat; material: faeces...
TCCATTCCTTGAGTTGTTCTTTTGGAATGGATTTTCTTCTGCCTAACTGAACAACAGGGAATGATTTATCTTTTTCAATCAGCTTATACAAACTGACATTTGATATGCCGAGCACCTCTGATGCTTGTTTGACAGACAACATTACAGGCATTCCATCAAAATTTTTATACACTTTATCACCTCCGTTTCTTTGCTTACAGGCTCGCACAAATCGCCTATAAGCCGTTTTGAGTTTTAGTCCGACGAGTTACTCTATTTCAGAGCGAACTCGTCAATTTTAGCTCACAGCTTTGCCAAAATTTCTTGATTTTTAATCATCATACTGCAATACTCAAGTGAATACGCAAAAGCCTTGATTTTTTGCGAAAAACAGCCTTTACTGCATACGAATTTCATATCATACGCAAAAGTATTACGAATCGAAAAGCCGACAGGCTTTGCCGGACGGCGTTTTCGGGCATTTCAATGCCCGAAAATCATACCCCCTTTATCCTGCTTCAAAATCGACGGCTTGAATTTCGCTTCAAAACCCGCTCAAAAGAGCCGAGATTTCATCCAAAACCGCATCAAAAATCTATTCCAAAAATGCAAAAGAAAAATGCTGTTTTTTCAAATTTAGGCTTTTAGATTATTCGTCAACAGCTCGTACAGTGGGGTACACTAAATTTGACAACTCCGTTTGTGATTTCCAAATTGTTTCAACGCTCCTTTCAAGAAAAAATATAAACCTATACGCATCTTAAAATAAAAATGCATATAGGTTCATCATAGTTTTATTGAATTTTCTCTCCGACCTCATAGTAGCAAAAGCACTAATTTAAGTCAAGTACTTTTGGTTAGAAAAATTTTTTAGCCTTTACATATTGTTTATCCATCAAAAATGGAAAGGTAAAGTTATATTTATATTTATATTTATCTCCACTTCTGTGTGTTCAAATAAAAATAAGCAAAGAGTGTTTTTTACAAATTCAAAAAGTCTTTTCTGTAATCTACTCCAAAGTATTCGGCGAGCTGTTGCATTTCGTTGTCTTTGATTGTGTTCACCCTCGGCATATTGCAGGTGAGCATATAAATCTGCGCTGCTTTTTCAACTGTTTCGATAAGACCGAAAGTTTCGTCCATGGTTTTACCTGCGCCGTAAATGCCGTGCATACCCCAGACAACAAGCCTGAATTCTTTCATCTTTTCTGCGGTTGCTTCGCCGATTTCATTTGTTCCGCAAAGCGTCCACGGAAGAACGCCTACACCGTCCGGAAAGACTACAATACATTCGGTGCACATTTCCCAAAGCGTGTGCGTGAGCTTCTTCTCATCAAGTTCATGAACATAGTTCATAGCAAGGGTGTTTGTCGGGTGAGAGTGCATAACAACTCTGTTTTCGGGATCAACCTTGAGCCTTGCTCTGTGGCTCATAAGGTGAGCAGGAAGTTCGCTTGTGAATTTTCCGCCATCCGCATAGCCCCAAAGAAGTTCTGCTGTTGTGCCGTCCTGCGCAATGCGGATAATGCCGAGATTGTTTTCCGGGTCTTTCTCCACATTTTTGAAATACTTGCCCGTGCCCGTGACGATAAAAATCTTGCCGATAAGCTCGGGTGCGTCAAAGCCCGTGGGGATTGTTCTGATTACATGGTTCAGGTCGAGATACTCTGCAACCTCGTTTTCATTAAGTAAGTAACTGATGTTTCCGCCGTTTCGCTCGTCCCAACCGAGACGGTACATATTAGCCGTTGTGTCGCACATTTCCTTAACAAACGGTGCCGTTAAAATATCTTTCATTGTCTATTCTCCAATACATCTTTTTCATATTTTTTAGCCTCTGTCAAATAATCGGCAGGGGTGTTTGTTTTTTTCAAATATTCTTCCCACACATCGCCAAACGGCATTGTTTTCAGTTCCTCGTGCATAACCATAAGAGAAGTAAAATCTGCCTTGTTTTGCAATTCTTTCATTGTGTCGCTTGGCTCTAAAAGTGCATAAAGCAGAGCCTTTTCAACGCTTCTGATACCTGTAATCCAAGCGGAAATTCTGTTTATGCTTGCGTCAAAATAATCCGTTGCAATGAATACTCTGCCAAGTGCGTTTGCTCTGACGATTTCCTTTGCAATCTCCTTTGTTTCGTCATCAAAAATAACAACATGGTCGCTGTCCCAACGAACACCGCGGGTGATGTGCAAAGCCAATTTTTCATTGAATAAAAGCATAGATGAAATTTTGTCGCTGACAAGCTCGGTCGGGTGATAGTGACCGTTATCCATAAGAGGAATTATGTCGTTATTGGCAACATAATTCATACAAAACTCAGCAGATCCGACCGTGTAGCTTTCAAGTCCGATACCGAACACCTTTGATTCAAGCGTAACATAGACTTTATTCTTATCATACGGTACAGACAAAATTTCATCAAGTGATTTCTTAAACCTCGCTCTTGGTGCAAGTCTGTCGGCAGGAATATCCTTGTAGCCGTCGGGTATCCAAATGTTCATAACGCAAGGCTCGCCTGTTTCGTTGGCAAAATACTCTGCGATTTTAAGGCATCTTTTGCCGTGCTCAACCCAAAAGGCTCTGACTGTTTCATCAGGTGAAGAAAGGGTCAAATTGTCCTTTACCATAGGGTGTGAAAAGAATGTGGGATTAAAGTCGATACCCATATTTCTCTTTTTAGCAAACTCAACCCACTTTGCAAAATGCCTTGGCTCAAGCTCGTTTCTGTCGGCAAATTCACCCTCGTCAAAAATCGCATAGCAAGCGTGCAAATTCAGTTTTATTTTGCCCGGCACAAGGCTGATAACCTTGTCCATATCTGCCATAAGTTCATCAGGTGTTCTTGCTCTGCCAAGATAATTTCCTGTGGTTTGAATACCGCCCGAAAGTGCACCTTTTTGGTCAAAGCCTACAACATCATCACCCTGCCAACAATGAAGTGAAATAGGCACGGTTTTTAACTTTTCAATCGCCTTGTCGGTGTCAACTCCGATTTTGGCGTATTTTTCTTTTGCTTCAAGATAGGACATTGTCAAATCTCCTTTATGTCAAATGATTTTTTAATCAAATCTCTTGCTGCTGCAAGGGATATTTTCTTATCACGCATAATCTGCGATACAATATTACCTGTTGCCGTTGCTTCGATAGGTCCTGCCGTTACGCTTTTGCCTGTGTAATCACGGGTAAGAGCGTTAAGATATTTATCCTGACAGCCGCCGCCTACAATGTGAATTGCATTAAATCGTTTGCCTGTTACGGCTTCGATTTCAGTCACGGCTTCGCTATACGACTTCGCAAGGGAATGATAAGCAGAATTAAGAATCAATCCCAAATCATCGCTGCCAATCAATTTGCCGATTGCATCAATCATATTTTTCGGTGCAACAAGCGTGCTGTCGTTTACATCAAAATATTTATAGCTGTTTGAGCTTTTCGCAAGCTCCATCATCTCGTCATAGGTCATTGACTTGTTAAGATTTCGCCTGATGTTTTGAAAAAGCCACATACCCATATAGTTTTTTAGAAAACGAAAACGGTAGTCCATTCCGCCCTCGTTGGTGAAATTGAGTTGTCTTGCATTATCATTCAAAATCGGCTCGGTGATTTCCGTTCCGATAAGCGACCAAGTACCCGAAGATATGTATAAATCATTGTCCCTCATAGGGCAGGCACACACCGCACTTGCCGTATCGTGGCTCGGTGCAAAAAGCACGGCACAATTAAAACCGACTGTTTTTTGTATTTCCTCGCTCAAAAAGCCCACATGGCTTGACGGAAGAGAAAGGGGAAGGAATGGAACTTCTGTCAAGCCAAGGGCATAGATAATATCAGTATCCCAAGTCTTTGTATTTGCGTTCACCAAGCCTGTTGTAGTGGCGTTGGTGTATTCGTTTTTGCAAACGCCTGTTAACTTGAACGAAAGATATTCGGGCATCATCAAAAAGTATTTTGCATTTAAAAGTTTGCCGCTTTTCTTGTCTGCATAAAGCTGATAAATCGTGTTGAAATTCTGCTTTTGAATACCTGTTTTGGTATACAATTCGGTTGGTGAGACAAGACTTTCAACCTCATCAATCACAGTACTTGTCCTGCTGTCACGGTAGCAATAGCAAGGCTTGATTTCTTTCCTGTTTTCATCAATCAAAACATAGTCAACGCCCCAAGTGTCGATTGCAATACTCTTGGGAATTTTACCGATTTCCTTGCATTTTTTAATGCCGCAAAGCACCTCGGCAAAAAGGCTGTCTATATCCCAAACAAGTCCGGTTTCGTCTGCAACAAGATTGTTTTCAAAACGATAGATTTCTTCAAGCACAAGTTTACCGTTTTCGATATGCGACAGAATATGCCGTCCGCTTGAAGCACCTATGTCAACAGCGAGATAATACGTTTTCAACTTTGACTCTCCCTATCAATACGCGATTGTATAATTCTCTTCAACTGCAAGAGCAAACTGAACGTTCATATTTGATATTGCGACCTTTACTCCGAGATGTAATACGTCGGTATTCTTAAATGTAATTTCGGTTACTCTGCCGCTGTTTTTATCGATGGTGCACTCTATTGCTCCGTTTATACCGTTTACGTCAACCGTTTGGAAGGTTACGGTAGGTATATTTATTTCGGAGAAGGTTGAAGCGGTTACGGTATTGAATACGCCGGCATATCCCTCGCCTTTTTGCGGGCTCGTTATCGCGTCGTTTTGAAGCTCGATTGAAACCTTATACGCTTCGTTATCCTCGGTGCAAGAGGCGTTTTTCACCATATCGGCAGTTAAATGCGAGGAGTAATCCTCTCCGCTTACGGGGAAGATTGTCTTAATCTCGTCCGGGGAGCTCCACGATTGCGGCTCGTCCGTTCCCTTGACAAACTGGTCCATAGCAGCTGAGCCTATGCTCTGAATTGCGGACGGAAGCTCAAGGTATTCGGGAAGGCTCTCCATATGCCTATAATTACGGGTAATACTTGATGCCTCCCCCTTTACTCGATTTACAGAGTCATTGTAAAGCTTAACGATTTCCTCCGTGCCCTTTGAGGCCTGCTCCTCGGTGTCGGCATTCTTGCTTTCGCTGCCGCCTGCGGCAGGAGCATTTGTGTCGCCGTTTGAGAAAGCGGAAGAATTGTTATTGCTCTGCTGCGTATTATTTCCCTGCTGCGGGGCGTTTTGGCCGTTTACGGCACTGCCGCTTTGCGTACCGACCGCCGCTGCCGGAGAAGAAGAGTTGAAATGTGCTAATTTAACAACCGAAAAGGTCAAGAGAAATGCGAGAAGATAAGCCAATGCTTTTACAAAAACATTACCGAAAATTTCCGCCTTGGTTTTTACCTGCGTTTTGTTAGTGTTGTTTTCCATTTTAATCTCCCTTTTTATTTTATATTGAGTTCATTAACTTCTTTCGGATATTCACGAAGCTCGTCATCCTCGTGGAGCGGCTTCCAGACCTGAGCAAAGAACGGGTCAACCTTTGCACGCCGACCGTAATTCCAGCTCTTACGCTCACATTCGTCGCACCAATGACCGCCCTCTAAAACAAGTCTCGGGCTCGCTTCAATTGTAACACCCGGCATTTACGGATGCTCTCCACAAGGAAAACCCAAACAGGCTTTCTGCCGGGCTGAGCGCCGAATATATAGGTAAGCTCAAGCACCGCAGCATCAAAATTGTCATCCGCAAAGCTCATGGCAACCTTTTCTTGGTCGATACGGGAACGAATATATGAGTGATATTCTGTAAGGTGCATTTGCGGTCTTGCCTTCGCAAAATATGAGAAGTACGAACCGAGAATGACGCAATGCTTCACTCCGCATTCCTTTGCAATTTTGAGCAAACGCTTTACCGGGTCAATGTTGTATTTCTTGTAAAGGTCATAAATCGACGCGGGTCCTTCAACTCTTTCGTCAACGCCTGCCGCAAAAACAAAACCCTCGCAACCCTCAAACATTTTCTTTACTTCATCATCATTCATTTTGAGGTAGTTGCCATAGGATATTTCCGTTTCAGGCGGTAAAACCGCACCATGCGGAAGCGGAGGAAGCGCAATCGCTCTTACCTCATGGCCTCTTTTAATCAACTATGCCGCACCCTGACTGCCGAGCAGTCACGTGCCGCCTATCATACAAACTTTCATATTTATCCTCCTTTAACGGACGAGCACCGTTCGCCGTTAAAATTCAAAAACTGTATTTCCCTGCTTTTACGGCATGCTTTTCACCGTTCGGTAAGATGATATCCGCCGTACAGTTCGCGGAAATTGTAATTTGATAAGTGTATTTGTCGTTTTCCTTTTTCCAGCCTGATTTAACCTCTCCGAAAACGCTCTTATAATCTGCGCTTGCAAAGGTGAAATGACCGCCCGGCAAAGGTTTAATGACAAAGTGGTTTTCGCCGTCGACCGTTATTCCGCACATTGCTCTGAATAGCCATTCGCAGACGGCACCCTTTGAATAATGATTGAGAGATGCGATACCGCCCTGAGCCTCGGTGCCCTCCCATGATTCCCAAATGGTTGTCGCGCCTTTTTTAGTCATAAAGAGCCATCCGGGCATTTTTTCATTTTCAAGGAGCTTGTAAGCATATTCCGTATTTATGTCAGTAAGTACATCAAGAATAAACGGAGTAGACAAAAATCCCGTGCCGAGCCTCCATCCGTAATTTTCAAGCGCTTTGACAAGCCTTTTCTTTGCAAATTCCGTTGATTTTTCATCAAGTAAATGCATATAAAGCGGTCTTACAAGCTTTGCTTGTCTGTCTGTGTCAAGCGAATAATCTTTTTTTGTTATCAGTTCTCCGTAAGCCTTTTTGCAACCGTCGGAATATTCTTTGAACAACGGTAAATTAGCCTCATCGCCCATATATTTTGCAATTTCGCACATAAGAGAAAGAATATATGAAGTATAAGCGGTTGACTCCTCGGGGTTCGGCATAACGGTATTTTTCCAATCGTTAGGGAAAACATCTTTTGGCTCCGCCCATTCGCCATAGGATTGACCAAAGTTTACGAAATACTTGCTGTTTTTGCTTGAAAGCCGAATGTTATGCTTTAGCGGTGTCCACTTTCCGCAACGAGAAATCATAAATTTCGCATATTTCACCATACCGATGTAGTATTTTTTGATTAGGCAGTCATCATTGTAAATCTTCCAAAAACGATATGGGAGAAGAACACCCACATCCGACCAACCGACCGAGCCGTTCATCCAGGACATATAGAAATCAACTCCGCCATATGGCACGATTTGAGGCAGTTTGCCATCCTTTTGTTGCCAATCAAATACATCACGAATGTATTTTTCGCTGAATGTGGCATAGTCAAAAAGATAAGCCGCCGTGTTAAAGAAAATCTGTGCGTCGCCTGTCCAACCGTGTCGCTCTCTTGTAGGGCAATCGGTAGGCAAATCCGCACTGTTTGATTTTGTTGACCACTTTGTTGCGTTTACAAATTTGTTGAGCAATTCGTTGGAGGAAGTGAAAAAACCTGTCTCCTCCATATCCGAATAAACCGCAATCGCTGTGAAATCATCTGCCGCCACTTCAATATCCGTGTCAATTTCCATATAAGTAAAACCAAATATCGCAAAATTCGGTTTGTATTCGTTTACACCGTCCTTGCAAGTGTATTCGATTGTTTGAAGAGGGGTTGTTATTTTTTTATTCTTGCATTGAATGTTTTTAAGTGTTAATTCGCCGCTTTCGTCAAGCATTTCACCAAAACGAAGGGTGATTTTTTGTCCCTTTTTTGCATTGATTTTGAACGAAACATAGCCTGCCATATTCTGCTTGAAATTAATCAATTTCTTTCCGCTGGGTGCAGTTGTCATTTCGCCCTTAAAGGTTTCCTTTTCTGCAATCGGAACATTGTTTGAAGCTGACGGAGCAACTGTGTATGAGGTTTCTTTTGCCCTTGATGAATATGCAGGTTTTTTGTTTGCATCAACAATTTCACCGTCCTTATTATCGGCAAAACGTACAGGACCGTCATTCGACCAAAGCCAACTGCTATCTGTGATTACGGTATCGGTTGAGCCGTCAATATATTGAATTTCAAGCTGTGCAAGTATTTTTGTTTCGCAACCGTATTGATTCTTTAATCCCCATGCACCGCACGAACCTCTGTACCAACCGTCTGCCAGGTCGATGTTGATTATGTTCTTTTCCTTGATTAAATCTGTAACATCATAGGTTTGATACTGCACTCGCTTTCTGTAATCTGTAATGCCGGGTGCAAGAGGCATAGAAACCTTTTTGCCGTTTATGTATGCAGAATAAATGCCGCAGGCAGTTGCATAAAGTCGTGCAGATTTTACATTTTTCTTTGCACCAAATTCCTTTTTGAAGTAATCAACAGGAAAACGGTCAGCCCCCGGCTTGTTTGCGGTTGCAACAAAATTTATGCCGGAAAGGAAAAACGATTTTTCAATTTTCGTCTGCTTTTCGTAGCCTTTTTTGTCTACCTCATAATTGCCTGTTATCCATTTTGCAGACCAATTTTTGATTCCGTATTCAAAGAAGTTTTCTTCACTGAATTCGTCCTCTTTGTCGTTTTCATCCCAAAGCCTGATTTTGAAAGTGACCCTTTTGCCTTTTTCAAATTTTACCGGAACAACGGCACGCATAGAGCCTGACTCAACCTTTCCGCTGTCCCATTCATCTGTGATGATTTGATACGCAGTTTGAGTTACACCGCCCTCACAATTCCACATAATTCTTGGGTTTTCTATGTCAATACCCAAAGGATTTTTTAGGTATTCTGTTTTAATATTAATTGCTTTCATTCTTAATTACCTCTTTTAGTTTGTTTTCAAAAACAGGCGTCCACCACTCCAAATATCCTGCCTGTGTCGGATGAATGGAATCAGCCATATAAAGTGATTTCTGTTCATCGGTTATATTATTAAAATCAACATCGTTCCACATATCAATAATTTCAATATTCCACTTTTTTTGAATTTCCAAAAGCAGATCTACCATTGCCTGATAATTTCCGCTGTCATATTTCGGATTTGTATAAAACACAACAGGACAATCCCATTTATCCTTGGCATAAGCAATTATATATTCAATCGCTCCTGCAACGGTTTTTGTATCAAAATCATTGATGTTTTCTGAATTGTTGATTTCGCCCAATGGTTTTTTCTGTGTTGCATCATTGGTAGATAACTGACACACAAATATATCTGCATTTTGCGTATCAATTTTTTTCAGCCTTGATATATAGGAATCAATTCCCTCATCAACAAGGGTTGTGCCTGAAACGGCTTCCTTAATAATATTGCAATCATTCATTGCACCTATATAATCTGCAAATGAAACACCCATTGATGAAGCACCGTAAGTTACCGATGAGCCGAGAAAAACAATATTCTTGTTCTTCAAAGGACTATTTCTTTCAACTTCTATTGTATCAAGTGCATATTGTTCAGCATTTCCCGCAAGCGAGGCGGTTTTATAATCGTGCAGTTTTACAAACGGTCCCCAACTCCACTGATAACCGCAAAAGGCAAGCCATGCTATTATAAATATTAAGATTGAAAAAACAATGCTGACAAGCTTTTTTCTATTACTCACTTATTTCGCCCTCGACTTCCGCTAAACCTTTTCTTTCCTTGATTTCTGCCTGCTTTTTCTCTATACCTTTTTCAACATTGAGGAATATAAGAAGAACAACAAGTATAATACCGGTAAAGGTTTCAAGTCCTACAAATGAGAAAGTAATTGCATTTTTAACTGATTCGCTTTGCTCAGCAGCAACAGTCACTCCGTTTACAAGTGATGGTGCTACATATCCGCTTTTTGCAAGCAGCATATTGAAAAGGCCTGTAACAACGCCTACAATCGAAACTGCAATAATGTTATATATGGACATCGCAATTCCGTCTACTCTGAAATTATATTTCCATTCCATATGGTCAAGCACATCGGCAAAGAGTGCCATAAACACATAGGAACAAGGCAGACCTCCAATATTTTTTATAAACTGACCGATTAATACAACAACCATATTTGTAGGGCAAATCCAGCAGATAAGACTGCCTAAAGCATAAAGAACAAAACCGGCAGCAGTAAGATTGCGTTTTCCGAATTTTTTAGCAAGCGGCCAAACAGCAAAGATACCGATGCCCATTGGAATACCGCCGATAACAGAAAGCATTGTCTGTGTTTTTCCGTCATTATATGTACCGAGAACATAATTGCAAAAATAAACAAGTCCTAAATTCTTAAACTGTGCACCGCAGGTGTATATAAGGAAATATACTAAAATTAAAACCATATATTTGTCTGTGAAAATCGCTTTTAACAGATTTTTATACGGGATTTTTTCTTCATACTCATTATCTTCGTTTTCAAGTGTTACTCTTTCCTTAGTAAAGTAATATTCTAATAGAGTTAGAGGCAATGCAATAGCCGAAAGTATGCACATTGTAACAATCCATTTTGACTTGTCAACGCCTAATTTCGGCATAATCAGCATTGGGAAAACAAGCGCAACAAGTATACCGCTCATCATAATTGTTGCAATCTGATTAAATACGGATAGTGAACCTCTCTGCTCGGTGTTTCTTGTTGAAAGCGGAGCCATAAGATTATGACTCATATTAAATATTGTATATGCGAAGGAATAAAAGAGGTTATAAGACAGCATTACCCATATAACCTGGACTGTTTGATTGCCTGAGGGTACCACAAATAACAATATTCCCGTTATTGTCAAAAGCGGCGCTGAAAGCAGCAACCATGGTCTTGCCTTACCCTGTGCAGTTTTCGTATGGTCAATAATATAACCCATTATTACATTTGTAATTGCGTCGATTATCTTTGAAATAATCGGGAATACGGTTAAAAACGCACCGCCCCAAATTGTTGTCAGTTTTAATACATCCGTGTAGTAAACATTAAGATATGTTGCAAGCACAGCGTTGAGAAGCAACGCACCCGACGGACCGAGCAAATAGCCGAGCCATTTTTCACTTTTCTTTACTTCGTCACTTTTCACCCTGCTGTTCAAAAGCGGTGAATTTAATTTGTTTGTCATAATGAATACTCCTCCTGAGTGAATTATTTGAATGTAAATGAATAAAGATTAAAGCTGCCTTTGCCAGAGAATTTTAAGGATAACGATTTTCTTCTTAAATCCTGTATATGATATTTTGCACTGACTGTTGTTCTGCCGAAGTTGTTTATAGGCACTCTTGCAATAACTTCATCATCGGCAGTAACAATCATTTCACCTTGTGCAGTTGAATCAATATCAAAACCGATTTCACCGTCCCCTTTTATAAAATTAAACCACTTATAGGTAATGGTTGTTTTATTGTCTATATTTGAAATAAATCTTTCATTACCTTTGTGTGTGACCATAGGTATCGATTTTTTACTTTTCTGATTTGACAGATGTGGCATTTTACCGTTTGTAATATTGCAGGCTATTACACTCGGATATTTGCCTTTTGCAATCAACGGCACTGTGTTTAGTCCACCAGAACTGATTTCCACTTGTTCAATGCTTCCGTCTGTTTTGATTTCAATCGGCTCTGCACAGGCTTGTCGGCTGTAATCGCTGCCGTGGGTGAGCCTGTGATAAAACACATACCATGCACCGTTTATACACTCTATACTGCCATGTGCAGTTCCTGTGGCATTAAGCCTGTCTTTTTCTTTTCTGCCCTTGAACCCCACATCCCCATTTGAAACAATTGTTCCGCCGTATTTGAAATTTCTGTCGGGATATTTACTCGTGGCATAGCAAAGCTCATGATTGAGCTGTGAGGAATATATAAAATAGTATGTATTGTTTATTTTTCTTATGGACGAGCCTTCAAAAAATCCGTGTCCCTCAAAATCCGTACCTCTTGTCTTTTCAGGAATGATTCGTACTGCATCGTTTTTAACGGTCAGCATATCATCGCAAAGGGTAATCATATTTGCTCCCCAAACGCCGGGCTCCGCCAAAATCTCTTTCTTGCTTTTGCCGTATATCTTTTCAAATACGGGCGCGGCAAGTTTTCTGCATACTTTAGGTAAATACATTCCTCGCGGCATTGCGGTACCGTAATAGAGCCTGATTGCTCCGTTGTCATTCATCACGGCGGGGTCAAAGCAAACAAATTTATTAAACTCCGTACCGTCTTGATTTTTTACATAACCGAGATATTCATATTTACCGTCGGGTGTGTCGCAAACAGCAACGCTGATAGGCCCGTGGTAACCTCCGTTTCCTTTATTTCCTGCAAGACAGTAATACAGATAATATTTTCCGTCATTACCTCTCACAACATCAGGTGCGTACATATACGGTCTTTCCTCGGAATATAACGCATCCTGCTCAGCCTTGTAATTGATACCTTTACTGCTCCAATCCGATAAATCATAAATAGGAGCACTCCAAAACTCATAATTAAGCATACAAAAGGTATCGCCGCCCTCCTTATCGTGACTGCCGATTAAGTATATTCTGTCGCCGAATACGTGAGGCTCACCGTCAGGAATATATACATCTAAAGGTAAAAAAGGATTATATGCCTGCCCTTTCATTCATTCACCCCTTGACATTTTTATATCTTTCAATTACACTTCAATTATAGCAACACTGTGTTGCATTAACAATCATCAGTTTATATAATAACGGTTATAAGAACAACACAACAGATTAAAAATGGTGGAGTAATATGAATACGAAAAATAATCAGAGAACACGACTTTCAAAAATGCTTTTCAAAAACGCACTGATGGATTTACTGAAAGAAAAAGGCTCTATCAACAAAGTATCGGTGAGAGAACTTTGCGACAGAGCCGAGCTTAACCGATCAACTTTTTATGCTCATTATAACGAGCCAAATGATTTGCTAACCGAAATCGAAAATGAAATTTTGCAATCCACCGAAGAACACTTGCGTAAAATCGGTGAGGAAAACGATGCAGGCGCACACAAATATCTGCTTTCGTTTTTGAAATACATCAAAGAGAATGACAAAATCTTTCGCACACTGTTGATAGATTCTGCCGACCCTAATTTTCGCTCTCGCTTTATGCAACAATCAATCATTCAGTTTGTTGACAATTTGCGAATTGAACTTCCAAAGGATTTTGAACAATACATTTTTTCTTATATTCTCAATGGCAGTACAGGTATAATTATTCAATGGATTAGAGCCGATTATGCTACGAGCGAAAATGAAATAGTCGGACTTCTGTTCGCAATAAATCAGAGTGCCCTTGTAAACCTTAACTTGAAGTAAAGCTCACGAAGCAACAAACTATAATCAACCGGTAAAAAAGTCTGCGCCGAAATAGTTGCTGAATATGAATGTTCTTGCGGCGTTACCAATGGCAACGCACAAAAAAGGCTTAGAGTAATGACACTTCAAGCCCTTTTGCGTATTTGTTAAATATATTAAATTTCGCTTCTTTCACGACCATTTATTGACCACTTACGAACGGAAAACGGGATAAAAACACAGCGCTAAATTAAAAAACAGTCATTTCAAGGTATAAAAGAAATGGCTGTTTTTCGCTATTTTGGGTGTATTTTATATTTTTTCATCTGTTTCGTAATCAGCAGGTCGCCGGTTCAAGTCCGGCCAGTAGCTCCAAGGGCAGAGATAATCTCTGCCTTTTATTTTTTCTTTTTCTGAAACGCATTTCAAAATTCAATACGCAATAAAAAATCCCACTCTTTTTTACGGAGTGAGGTTTTGTTCGTTTATTCGATTTTCAGCCCAAGACCATCTATTGACCATTTATGAATTTGCCGCATTTCCGCCGAGTTAATTTCCCATTGTGTTTGCAACATTCTTTTGCATGGAATCCGTTGCGATTCTATAGCCTCCTTTCTGATTTTGGCAACTCAAACATTACCACAAGCCTTTTTCAATAGCCAGATAATTATCTTTTAGATTTTTCATCAATCCATTCCTTGAGTTGTTCTTTTGGAATGGATTTTCTTCTGCCTAACTGAACAACGGGGAACGATTTATCTTTTTCAATCAGCTTATACAAACTGACATTGGATATGCCGAGTACCTCTGCCGCTTGATTGACTGATAGCATTACGGGCATTTCATCAAAGTTTTTTACACCTTGTTTTCATTTAATTTCACCATAGAAAAATACCCCTCTATAATACAGAGAAAAATTCAAGTTTTGTTGATGTGTTTTGAGAAAAAATTTATAAATTATTTTCACGCAAAAAGAGGTTTACCTCAAATTGCAGGGCAAACCTCTTTTTATACTTGTAAATGAAGTCTTTTCAAGTTAATATACACAAAAAACAAAACCGTCATGTTGAAACTTTATGGCGAGTTTATTTGCAAAAGTGGATGATAATCAAATCGCTTTGAAGATTTTCTTCAGCTTGTTAAGCGAGTGAATAACAAATGGAATCTTATGAACACTTTATTTTTTTGCAAATTGTACTCAAACAGCGTATAGAAACAATCAAATATTTTAGATATAATAATCAGGAAATGAATATTGATTATAGTTTTGTCTAATAATGATGTTTTTCTAAAAATAAATCAATAATCAGTTAGTGAGTTATTTATGTGGATAGTAAGTGAGAGGCTGTGTGTTTTTTTGGGTGTTGAAGTATTAGATTTAAAGTGCCGTGGTTGTGGTGCACCTATAACTATTAACGATACAATTTGTAAATATTGTGGAGGACCGGTTGCAATTTCGACTTTTAATAGTGTTAATAGTATGCCTCTACCTATGGTAAATAAATATGCAAATTCATACAGAAAAGATTTACAAAATAATCCATTTGACGTCAATGCAAACAAAGCAACTGCATACTGTTATTTGAAATTGAAAATGTATGACAAAGCATTAGATTGCTTTGAAAAAGCAGTAGAAGATAATTTTGATGATTCGGAAGTATATTTTTATGCGGCAATTTGCTGTTTAAAAGGCAAAAAAGCATTTTTGGCGCAAAGAGCAGAGATTGATAAAGCGGAAGAGTTTTTAAATGCTGCGCTTATGATTGAACCAAAGGGTATATATTACTACTTTATGGCGTACATAAAATACGATTATTTTAAGAGGAAGTATTTTAGGACATCGCCAAGTTATGAAGAGTGCTTAACAGAGTCTGAAATGATTGGATGTTCCGATTTGGATAAACACCAATTGTTTGAGATCTTAGGAGTAACCAAACCAGAGTGTTTATAATGCCACAATGTCAAATAATTTTAAGGAGAAATTATCATGGGATGTTTAGGAAGTAATCCGGATAAGGCTGCTCTCGAAGCGGAGTGCCGCGGAAAAAGTAAAGAACAAAAGCAAGTAATTGAATACTTCTGTAAAGAGGAAGGGTGTTTGTCAAAAAACATTACAGACGATACATATTTGCAGATGGTGCAGCAGAAAAGAGATTCACTGAATCTTAAGGCCAAAGCGTTAGGAAAAATTGGGCTCGACGAGGAAGAAATTAGCGAAATTCCGCCGGCAATGTTTGAAGGATTTGTGTTCAAAAATGCTTATGCGAAGCAAAGAGCAAATGGACGTTGGGTAAGTTCGGCGTATCAGGTTTCTTGGGTTTTCTTCAGTGCAACACAAGTTTATATTTATCGTTATACTTTTAATATGGATGAAGATAAAAAGAGCGAGAATACGGATGAATTTTTCTATAAAGATGTTACATCATTTTCAACAAGCAGTGAAACTGAAGTGGCCCATAGCCTTGGCGAAAAATTCGAGGTCGAAACAAACAAGTTTTGTATGGTTGTTCCAGGGGATAAGCTCTACATATCCATGGATGGCGTAGCAGATTCGGAATCGATTATTCAAGCGATGAAGCAAAAGCTTCGCGAGAAGAAGATGTAATCTATTTGAGACCTCTGTTTTGTGGCGACAGAGGCCTTTTTTGTTGGTGATTTGATGAAGCATTATTGTAATAATCCGGTAGTAAATACAAAAACGGCACCGGAATTAAAACTTTACAGACCTAAAATCAATTATTTAAAGGCGATATTGTTCGTTGTATTACAAGGCTTACTATCTTTTTGCTTAACTTATCTGTACTATTTTTTGGATAATCATGAAAGAAATGTTCTCAGTATTTCATTAAAAAACTTTTGGATCGTTTTTCTCTTTTTTTTGATGATTACGTCTAGGTTTTCTTGCATTTGGTTTGTACGACTGTATCAAAAGTACGCAAAATCAGAAACGCGATTAAGATGTTTTATGACACCGTCGTGTTCAGATTACGCGATAATGGCTTTTCAAAAGTACGGGACATTGGTTGGAGGAATTAAAACATTTAAAAGACTTTTGCGCTGTCATCCACCTGGCGAGATAGATTACCCATAAAACGAGAGCACAGAACCACAGGTGTAACAATACATGTACTCATTTTAAAGAAGATGAGGTATTTAGTATAACGCACCACAACCGGTTCTCTGTGCAGATTATGCGGTTGTGCGGTATTTTTTTGTTGAGTGTACGCAAACAGAGTATAGGAGTGAGCGGATGTTTTTGATACAATAATCTCGACAGTCTATGATTGTTTTTGAGCATAAAAACAGGTTGTTTTTCTGTTCGAATTGTGCTGTGATGTGTGTGGTTATAATGGTGGCAGCATAAAACAGTATTGCATGCCAGTTCAATATATTGTGATAATTGGAGGCTGTAGGTTCAGTCTCGGAAACTTGATGTGACGGTATGCGTGTGCGATAAGATGGGCTAATTAGAATCTCATTTCTAATGAGGATGATATTATATTTTTTTAGGAGGGCTTTATAATGGCAGGACTAATAACGGGGTTTGTTTTTGATACCGTGATTGAGACTGTAAAAGCAAAGAAGGAACTTGCAGAGTTGAAAAAAGGAAAATCTAAAGAACAGCGGGATGTTATAGATTTTTTTGCTTCTGAGTATGGCGGCTCCGGTTGTGGATGTCTCAAAAGGGGCCTGAAATCCATGTCAATGGATGAGTATCAAAGAAGGATAGGCGAGCGTTGCAATTCTTTAAATATCAAAAACCGTGCGATGGAGAAAATTGGATTAGATGAAAGCGAGATCAATGAAATACCACCTATTTGTTTGAGTTCGTATGTATTTGACGATGATGCCTGGGTTAATGTGGATGGGAATGTAGCGGTTTCCTCTAAATATTGTGTGTCTTGGGTATTCTTTAGTGCAACACAAATGTATACGTATTCATATACTTTTGATATGACGAGCGATAATACCAACGAAATTACGAATGATTTCTTCTATCAGGATATTTCCTGTTTTACAACAGAGAGCAGGTTGGTTGAAAGAATAATGACTGAAACAGGTAAAGGATGTTTTGGTAAGGGCGAATCTTCTTATAAACAAAATTATATAGTAGATACCTTGAAAATTACTGTTCCGGGTACATCATATATTGTTTCAATGAAAGATGCCGGTGCACAAGCTCAAAGTATTCAAGCTGCAAAAGCAATGCTGAGAGAAAGAAAGTTTGTTAAATAAAGACAAATGCAAACGGCAACGCAACTGCGTTGCCGTTTTGAGGTTAGTATGGAAGAATTTGAATTTGATGTTGGTGGTGCTCCGGTAGTTTTTTCTAATAAAAAATCGGCACCATATAATCCACTTAACCGTCCTAAAATCTGTTTTAAAAAATGTATTCTGTGTTTGATTGGCTTCGGAATGTTGATAACTGTGTCGATATTTATATCTAAATTTATATTTTGTAAATGGTGGCACAATTATATTTCTTTAGATGAAAAATATTTTGTTATTATTTTTACTCTTATAGATTCGTTGATTTATTGTTCGATATTTTTAAAGCGTTCACTTATTTGGTTTGTTCATTTATATCAGCATTATGCGCCTGACAGAATAAGACTTAAGTGTGTATTTGAACCAAGTTGCTCTGAATATATGATTTTGTCTATTGAAAAATATGGAGCGATTAAGGGCTTGATTAAAGGTTGTATTAGGTTATTAAGGTGTCATCCGCCAAATGGCGGTAGAGATGAACCATAAAATAAGAAAGGTGTATTAGTATATTTTATTTAGACGATAGAAATAAATTTGGACTACTTTCCTCTTTAGTATATTTTGTTGTTGCATTTATATCTCAAATTATTGATTTTATTAACAATATACGAGGTATGACTTATTCACTTGGATATAGTAGTGCACTAATTCTTTCTTTTTTTAATAATCCCTGCTATTGCCTTTTTAGTTGTAATTTCATTGGCGAAAGATTTTTTAAAAGATAAAAGTGTTATCTCATTTTTCATAGGATTGTTTTTATTTATCGGTTTTTTACTTGCTTCCATTTTTAAGTATTTTAGACAATTTGGGATTTCTGAATTTTTTGCTCTTGTTGGAATTGTAAGTTGTATTTTACTCATGTCAATAAGACTTATAAAATCACAAAACATAGGAAAAAATTGTAGGCTTTATAGGAATATTGTTTATTATTGCATATTTGGTTGACTTTATTGGCGTATACTTCGGAAATGTTTATATTGATAGTTTGTGGCGTGCAATGCTGTCTGTAATACCATCCGGTATCTTTTTCTCATATTTTATGTTTTATGAAAATGTATAATTACGGTGAATAGTATGATAAAAACTACATTATTACAAAATGGTGAATATGCAGGAATTTGTACACTTGAAATAACTTCTATACCTCATATTTCTATTTTAGAATCAGAATACAGTAATAAAACAAAAGAAGAAATATTGTTTAAGTATAAAGTCGATATGCAAGCATTGATTTCCGAACTTTATCAAAACTACAAATTAAATGATAATAATGATATTTCATATGAACTGTTATGGATTACTACTCCTGTAGAGAATCAAACATTTAAAGCGAAAATTAAATTGTTTATAAATGTAAGAGTTGTTAACAAAAGTAATGATGCATTAAAAGCTTCAATTAAATCATCAATTCAGTTGATAAAAAACAGCCTTACAAATAATAAGTATGATGTTGAATCTGTAGTTGATGATACCGAATTTGATCTGTTAAGAAAGAAAAATAATATATTTTCTCTTTCAAAAGAAACAAGAGTTATCAATTTGCAAAATCAAATGGTTCCTTATTGCTATACTGCAGATCGTTTATTGGAAACTCAGTTAAGGTTGGATAAGATAGTTAATACTATTGTAGATTACCCTTACAGCATTTTATCACTTCAACTAACACCGATTTTACTTTCAGATGAAGAAAAAACAACGGTAGAACAAATGGGGCAAGTGCTTAATTCGCTTTCTCAGGGAATTATGGAAATGGGTAATATTAGTATTTCTGCTGCACAAAAACCAGCAGAAAATTATAAATATTATGCCGAATTGAAGGATGGCCCTTTATTTAGATACTCAATTAATGTTTTTTCTGATGATGTTGGTACTTCAAATATTTCATCAAGAGTTTTTGGCCAATTGGTCAGTGTTACGGAAGAAAAGAACTACTTAACACAAAATAGAATTGACAATTTATCATTTGATAATGAACAAAGCTATTTTTTGCTTCCGTGGTTAATTAATCAGAAGTTAGATGAAATAAATTCGAAAAGTTCTATTTGGAGTATCGGGGTATTTTCTAAGATTCGCAGATTTCCTTATATTGTTACCGATGAGGAGGCATCTGAATTTTTTAGATTGCCGATAGGTGATGAAAATGTTTCTGCCGGCCTTAATGTAAATGAAGCCGTTAAAACCGCAAAAACTTATGCGGATAATATTATTAACGGTGGCGATATAGAAGTCGGTAAGCTTCGTTCGTCATCAAAAGGCGATACAATCGGCTTCAACCTTAAAGACCTTGCAAAACATATGCTGGTTGTAGGTACTCCGGGTTCGGGTAAAACCACGTTTTCCGTAGGCATGTTAGATAGGCTTTGGAAAGAACATCATATACCGTTTTTAGTAATTGAGCCTGCAAAAAATGAATACAGAGCTTTAGTTCAAAGCATTCCGGATTTACAGGTGTTTACACCGGGAAAGAATTTCATTTCCCCATTTGTATATAACCCGTTTGTGCCACCGAAAAATGTCAAGCTTGAAACATATAAATCTACATTAAAAACAGCATTCGCAGCAGGTGTTTCAATGACTACTCCGCTTGATAAAATTTTTGAGGAGGCAATAAATAATTGTTATTCCGATTTTAGATGGCTTGATACATATACCACGGATAACAAAGGAAAAATTTTTAATATAACTGACTTTATTAAATGCTTTCAGCAAACATTTGATGAAATAGGCTATACAGGCGATGCTAAAAACATAGGCAGGGCAGGCGTTGTTAGACTTAACAGCCTTGTGAATTTGTTTGACAATTATTATTCGATACCTATTGAAGATTTGTTGTCAAAACCGACGATAATTGAATTGGCGGCAATAGAAAATGCTGAGCAAAAAGCGCTGATTATTTCATTGTTGTTACTCTCAGTTTTATCTTATGTTAATGCTAATTATGTTGGCGAAGGCGGATTGAAAAATGTAATTCTCCTTGAAGAAGCACATGTGCTTTTGGATTCTAATATGAATTCGGGTCAAGGTGAAGCTAATCCGAGTTCAATTGCTCAGGGGTTAATAAAGAGAATGCTTGCAGAGATTCGTTCATATGGTGTCGGATTTGTTATTGCGGATCAATCGCCTAGAAAAGTGGGGACTGATGTAGTAGCTTTAACAGACATGAAGGTTGTATTCAGGCTTGTAGAAGCGGCAGATAAACAAATTATTGCTGATAGTTCTAATATGTCTGATGCTATGATTCAGCGTATGTCAAAGCTAAAACCGGGTGAAGCATTCTTGTTTTTTAATAAGCTTGATGAGCCGGAGGAGGTTATTACTCCTGATTATCGCTTGGAAAATAATATCAGCATTTCTCTTTCGGATGAAGGAATAAAAAGCCTCTCGACATATTGGAAAAATAAGCCGGAAATGCTTAAGCCATATCCTGAATGTAATGTGATTCATTATTGTAAGCAAACTTGTGAATATTCGCAAAGAATTCTTGCCAGAGAAATAGCAAGAAGAATATATGTAAAAAATTTCAAACCTGACTCAACAGATTTTGAATTGGTTAAAAAAGTATTCTCAAGAATAAGTTTGCTTATTAAAAATGAGCTTAACGACGAACCGTATACACGGGAATTATTATCCTGCGTAAAGGTGCATTTGTGGAGAAAAATTAAGTATTCAACAAAAATTAATATTAACGAAAATCTCATTGAAAATTCATTGAGAAAATAGAGGTGATCATATGTGCGATGACTTAGGAACGGAATTTTCTTCAGATATCGATACAAGTAATACCGGAGATTTTTCCGATGGCCTTGACACTGCCTCGGATGCTTCTTTTTCAGATGAAATAGAAGACATACCTGAAGATGACTTTTCAGACGATATGGTGGATGTGTCTGATGATCTCCCCGAGGACGATTTCGAAGACGATATGGTGGATGTGTCCGACGATCTCCCGGAAGATGATTTTGAGGACGATATGCAAGACGTATCGGATGACATTCCTGAAGATGAAATCGTTGATGATATGCAAGACATATCAGACGATATTCCCGAGGACGAAATCGTTGACGATATGAAAGATGTATCGGACGATATTCCTGAAGATGAAATCGTTGATGATATGCAAGACATATCGGACGATATTCCCGAGGATGAAATCGTTGACGATATGAAAGATGTATCGGATGATATTCACGAGAACGAAACAGCTGACGATATGGAAGATATATCAGACGATATTTCCGAGGACGAAACAGCTGACGCTATGGAAGATATATTAGACGATGTTCCCGATAATATTATGACAGATAATTCCAATAATATTTTAGGTAACAAATTTTCAAATGATACATCTTTAGCCTCTATGAGTGATCAAGAATTAGGCAACTTTACAGATTGGGAAAATGCTTATGCATCAGAAATTGATAGTATTAGAAATGATCCAACTTTGTCTGATTTGGAAAAATCTGCTTTACTTGAATCATCATACAATGAATTCGTTGAATCAAACGGAATAAATAATTATAGTGATGCTGATATAGAAGATGGTGGACCGGTTAAGGTTTTAACTTACAAATCTAACCGATATTATAATGACGGTGAAAGTGTCGATTTAAGTAATGATTTCGCAACTGATACGGCACCACGAAGTCCATTGGATTCTCATGAATATACAGAAATTGTAGATGCATTAGACAATATGAATGTTGAATATCGACCGATAGCCGAAGCTGATACAAATCGAACGGAACAAGATATAATTGACAGAATAAGTGGTGGTGATGAAACTGAGGGGTCTTGTTCTTCTTTGGCACTTGCTTATGCCGGAAATAAGGGTGGATATGACGTTCTTGATTACAGAGACGGAAACAGTAGAGAATACTTCGCAACTCGCTCATCTATTGAAGATATTGCCCATATTCCAGGTGTTGAATCTTTTGTTTTAAATGGAACAAACGACTTTGAAAGTGTTAGCCAGCTTCTATCCGGTGTTAAAGATGGTGAAGAATATTATCTCGCATCAGGTCAACATGCGGCTATTATTCGACATAATAATAATCAGTTTGAATATTTAGAATTACAGCATCAATCCGATGGAAACGGTTGGCATAGTTTAAACAATGACATATTGAAATGCAGATTCGGATGCGAATCAGATCGTTTAATACCAAGTAAAAGCTATATGATGAATGTAAGTTCATTGTCTAAAAATAATGAATTTAAAAATATTCTTGGTTATATAAATACTGCAGAACAAGATCAAATGAAAGGAACAAAAGGTTATGTTAGATGATTTAATGGAATTCAGATGGATAGAAAATCCAGAAAAACTTGGTGAAAGGCTCTTTACTTTTGATGGAATAACAATTTTTAATTTGTTTAAGGATTATCCGTACAAACTAACACCTGAGCAAAAAGAAATATTTGATAAAAAGAATCCTTATTGGGCGGAATTCTTTAAAGATAGAATTTATGAGAAAAAATAACGGAGGATTAATTATGGGATTATTCAATAACAAAAATCCAAACGAAGCGGCTTATGTCGGCGAAAAAAAGCATTTTACCGATGTAATTAAAAATTCAGGACCAGGTGAACTTTTGCTTTGGAGACAGCCTGAGGAGGATTTTAATACAAATTCAACTCTTATTGTAATGCCGGGCGAAGAAGCAATCTTTATTAACGGAGGAAATATAGAGCAAGTTTTTACCAGTGGTACATATAAACTCAACACGAACAATTATCCTTTTATTAGTAGATTACGAAACGCTTTTTCAGGTGGAATTTCTACTTTTAATTGTGTTGTATATTTTGTCAGAAAAGCTGTTTCAATGGAAATCTATTGGGGAACAGATTCTCCGATTCAGGTTCGTGATCCTATTTTTCAAATTGCTTGTGATGTACAGGCTCGTGGCTCATATAAGGTTTCAATCGAAGACTCTGCAAAGTTTTTGACCTTAATGATTGGCAATAATGTTTTTTTGACAACGCAGGCTGAATTAACAAACTTTTTTAGAAGTCAATTCTTAATGTATATCAAATCAAATCTTGCCAAAGCAATAAAAAACAGCGGTGAAGAATTAATTGGAATCAATGCACAACAGGAAGTAATTGCAAATGAATTGTCAAAAATCATCTCAGGTATTTTTGCTGAATATGGAATATATCTGCAAGTTTTTACAATTGAGTCGATTGATGTTGTTGATAATGAAAATAGGCAAAAACTTGAAGATGCAATTTCATCAAAAGGAGTTATGGGAATTCTTGGGGATAATTGGGAAAGACAAAAACAATTTGAATTGATGAAAGATGTTGCCAATAATCCTACTAATCTTGCCGGAATGGGAGCCGGAATCGGAGCAGGAATCGGAATGGGAGGAGCATTCAGTTCAATGACAAACGGAATGTTTAATAATTCAAGCGGATTTAGCCAAGGATCAAATGTTGATAATCCTCTTGACAGAATTAATCAAAATAATACCCAACATACCAATACAACACAACAGCAATCAGATGAAACATCTCAGTCTGATCCGGTAGAGACATTAAAAAAACTTAAGCAAATGCTTGAATTAGATCTGATTACGCAGGAAGTGTATAATGAAAAATTGACTGAAATAATGTCAAAAATGTAGGTGGTTGATTATGAAAAGCAATATATATAAAATTATTTCGGGAATATTGTTTCCAGTTGCTTTTGTATCCTTGTTTTTTGTGATAGGAGGAACTGAACACGGAACCACATGTTGGATTGGGTTTGCTTCTATAATACTTTCATATGTAATGTTGATAGCCGTCCCGTTATTCATACCAAATTCACAAAGTTCATATCTTTTTGGCACAACAAGCGGAGCTGTTACAGGAATATTTTTTTCCGTGCAATTTGTAATCGGTTTGATTTTTGTGATTTGCGATTTTGATAAATGGAAAATTGCTTTGATTATTGAAATGGTTTTATTTGTGATAATGATATTTTTTACGCTTCAGCTATTTCAAATAGACGAAGCAACTGCAAAAAAAGAAGTAAAGCATTCACAAGAAGTTTATTCGGTGAAAAACTTGTCGCTTAAAGCAAAGATGATTTTTAACAGTACAACTGATATTGAAATTAAAAAGTATGTAAAAAGTGTGTGTAATGAATTAAATTCTTGCCCGACTTCAAGTAACTTTCAAGTAATGGCAATTGATGATTCAATAGGCTTTAGTTTGGATGCGCTTAGCCAATCGGTTATGTCTGGTGATATAAACAGTGTTAAGTCATCTGCTTCGTCGGTGATTGCATTAATAAGAAAACGGAAGTTATTGTCAAAATAAGGAGAAAATATTATGTATAAAATGTGTGGTAAATGTGGATTCTTTTATGATGACGTAGAAAATCCTCAATGTCCTCAATGTGGTGAAGCAAGTGATGTGAAAACTACAATCGGAAATCAGCCTACAGATATCAATGAGGATTATAGTGCAAAATGCCCAAATTGTGGAAATGTACAATCCAAAGATATTCATAGATGTTTAAAATGTTCTGAAATCATAGATGACGAAAAGCAAGAAATTTCAGAGCCATTTAAAGGCAATAATGACAATACTGATATTGAGTTGCCTCCTTATAGCGGAGCGGATGATATTTCTTCTTCAAAAAAAGAATTCACAGAGCATTCAAATAATAACGCTTCAACTGTTAATTCTAATAATGATAATCATAACAGCATTTTGAACGATTACAGAAAAGTTGCGGCAATTGTTTTAAGTGTTATTTTTGTATTGATAATCGTTGTTATCGTTATTGTAGCAAAATCTAATGGGCCGATAAAAATAAATTTAAATGATTATATAAGTAATAATATTTGCACAGATCAAAATATTCAAACTGATATTGATTGCGATGATGAATATGATCAACGTAGTGAGGTGGCAATGTATTATTCAAATTATACGGAAGGTCCTGGATTGCGTATATATGGATACAACCAATATGCTTCATTAGAAACAAGTGATTTGAAAAATATTATAGATTGGGATTCTCTTAAAAGAGATATTGATGAACAATTAAGTCATAAGAGAAAGTATGAAAAAAGATATTTAGACTTTTATGATTTCTTTGATGTAGATTCATTTGACTTTTCAGTTGATAATAGTGACAATATAAGTAATGGCGACTCAGTATGTGTTACTGTTAATACTAAAGAAAGTTATATGTTTAATAATGTTACTATTGAACTTTCAGGCTGTTCGTATACATATAAAATTGATGGATTAAAAATAGTGAAGGCTTTTGATCCGTTTGATTATGTAACATTTATTCATGATAATGCAAATGGATATGCAAGTGCCGGATGCCGAGTAAATGAGGATCTAAATGAAAATATAGAAGGATTGGATGGCTTTAAAGTTACATACTATAGTGAAGATACAATCGCTATTGAAAAAGATGATTATATTATTGCAAAAATTAAGTTTTATTTTGACGATGATACAAATTCATATCATAATTATAAAAACGGCGAAACAGTAACTATGTATTGTTCATGCTCAAATTATAACTTGACGGATGAGTATGATATTTATATAGGGGTATCTCAAAAAGAATATACATTCAGCAATTTAGGCGAATATGCAACAAAGTCATCAACTATTTCTGAGGAAGAACTTAGTAAATTTGCTGATTATGCAAAGAGTTTGATTAATAAAAAATATGGCGATTATGACTATTATTCCGATTTCAAATTAAATTCTGCCTATATAACTGATCTAAAAGATAAAACAAAATATATTTCTTATCATAATAATCTTTGCTTGATATATTCATATACATACGAGACTTGGGATGACAAAAAAGAAACAAAATATTTATATGTTATGTTTAGTGATTTGATAATATCAAGTTCAGGTGAAATTGAATTTACTCCTGAGGATTATTATGATAGAATAAATAATGATTATGACAGCGTTGATGGGATATTATCATATTGCTTTGGAGATAGTTATAATGTAGTTAAAATATGAGATTAGTTACAAATATTTAGAGGATTAGTATTTTTTGCATTTTCCATACTCAACAATAAAAAAACTTAAACAAAAAAGCAATCCGGCAATTAATTCCGGATTGCTTTTTTGATGGTTACGGTGGTGTGCCAATTCCACATTTCTTCTGACCCAAAGGGTGCGTAGCAGCACAATCTTTACGTCTAAACCACCTTTATTGTATCTTTATTATAGCAGAATTATTCCTTGTTGTTATTTTTCTTCAAACGCTTCAAGGTCTTTGTACCTAATTGATAAGAAGTGATAATTGAATTCTTTTTATCATTGCCTTCGATTTCAAACGATAACCTTATGACAATATTTAAGTGCGTTTCCTCAATATATTTTATGTAAAAAACCGTGTTTTGATTCTTTGAGCCCCTTAAAATAACATCAGGAATATTACTACATCATAAACGCATTTATGAAATAAGTTGTAATCTTGGGCATGTCTTTCTTTGATATGCTCATCTCGTTCGTCAGTTAAAATCAGTTCATTTGTTGCAAGCTTACCAAATTCTATTTCAAGGAATTCTGTATTCAGTTTTCCGATAAATTGATATTTGCTAAACTCCATGTTTCTACATCTTTTTTCGTATTTATTATATCATACATTATGCCGAGTACCTCTGCAGCCTGATTGACTGAAAGCATTACGGGCATTTCATCAAAATTTTTTACACCTTGTTTTCATTTAATTTCACCACAGCAAAAAAATACCCCTCTATAATACGGAGAAAAATTCAAGTTTTGTTGATGTGTTTTTAGAAAAATTATAGAAACTTTTTTGCAAGATAAAAAGCGGACATCATTTGAGTTATCATATAAGCAGAAATAAAAAACATGAAATTGCGGACCAAGTTTGGTGTGTGTTTGCGATTGTGTAGATGAAAGCGGAGAAACTCTGTTTTTATCTATATTTATTTTTTCGGAGGCTTATTATGAGAATCAAAAATCCAAATGCAAAGCGTGTCGCACATTCAAAGAATTTAGAGGCTTCGGCACAAAAGAAAACGGACGATGCCTTAGCCGATATACTCAGCAGTAAGGATTGATGAATGTTGTAATTAACTATTTGGTTTGTTATAATTAGGTGGGTGATTAGTTTGACGGAATTAGAAAACAGTTTAATTGAAACAGTCTATAAAAAGTATTACACAGGCGAGCATGGTGAATGTAGATATTATGGCATTTGCAAAAAATGTTTAAAGAACAAGCAACCAAAGCATCAATGTGACCGTGTAAGAATAGGCGAAAACTATGGTAAAAATAAGTTGCCTAAAATCTTATTTGTAGGAATTGAGGGCTTTTGTGATTATGTTAACGAATATAATGTTGTGAACGCTTTTTCAAGACCTTCATCAACTGCAAATAATGCTCACTATAATGGCTTACTATATATAATGCAATATTTGTTGGCCTCTTATGGCAAATGCCCGAAGCCTAAGAAAGTTGAAATTAATAATGATGACCAATTTAATCTAACAGATAAATTCGCATTAACGAATCTGTATCGTTGTGCATTCGTCTCAAAAGATAGCTTGAATGAAACACGAGGGCTTTCACATACAGCAGGAATGAAAGAGCATTGCCCAGAAATTTTGCTTGATGAAATAAATTGTCTATGTCCGGATATTATTGTTATTCAAACTTCTCAATGGCCCAAAGGGCTGTTTGATAAAATGAAAGATAATTACGAATTTAATGAGCCTGAATTGAGTTTTGGAAAATATAATGAAACTTCATTGTACAAAGGCCACATAGGAAATAAACCTATATTTTTACTCTGCACTTATCATGGGGCTTATGCAAAATATAGTTCTAAACAATACTTATCAGAACAATTAAATCCTGTTCTTGATAAAGCAATCGAATTGATGAATTCAAAAGCATAATATTCTCTTTAACACCACGGTGAGAAATCATTGTGGTGTTTTATTATGCCCGAAATTCGGCACATAGCGTTTTATATAATCACATCAAGAAAGGGTGATAATATGAAGCAAGGCGTGTTTTGGTTAATTGATAATAAGTTGCTTGCAATTCCGTTTGACAAAAGTAAATATCCCGACGGCATTGCAAAATCCGCCGATACATATAATCACGAAAAACTGTGGAAATATGTTAAGCCCCAAAATTGTAACAAGCCATACAATTACTACTCTCGTGGCAGGGTTGTCAAAGGAATTAAAAACAAAGCGATTATTTATATGAACCCATATATAACAAACGAGTTTATTTCAAGCATAAAAGAAGCGTTTGAAATTGAGTGCGAACCGATTATTAAGTTGGATTTCAGCAAGCATTATAAATGTTATTTAGATTAAGCAAAACGGAGGAGAAATTATGAATCGCTCAAAAAACGATCATATAATTGAAATGGCAAAAAAATTTATTGATAATTGCAACAGCTTTGAAATTAAAGATTTAGATGCCGACAAACAGTATCTCAACAATTTGCCCGCAATAACTCCTTTCACCGATCGTATTAAAGAATACTTAAACCCGTTTGAGGAAGAACAAAATCAAAATCTTACAAAAACGAGTAGCGATGATTTAGATGAGCTTTGCATATTTGAAAAAGATATGTTTAAGTTGTTTTGTACCGATGAATTTAATACATATCTTATAAGAATGGTGAACAGTTTTGTTATCGAAGCCGTTAACGTAGGCAAACGAGTTTTAATTATATCGCCTTTTTCTAATGCAATTGTTCGCAATTTCTTAAAAGCTGTTGGACGAAAGGATCACCAAAACAACCTTTTTTGGTTTGATGATAAAAAGCTCTATTTTTGCGAGTGCATGCCCGATGATAACATAATTGCTTTTACAGAGGATATTAAATCAAAAATTCTCGATTTGAATATAGATATTGTCTACATACCGTATCTTGAGGGCTTGCTTAAAAAATACAGCCCAAAATTACAAATTGATGTGTTGAAATACTTTTATGATTTTGCTTTTGATAAGAAAATTTGTATCGTTTCAACCTTGTCGTCATTTGAACAATACAAAGGCGCAAATGATGATTGCTTGTTTTATCCGCAGCATAAATTAGATGTTTGCGTGTTAGGGAAAATTCTGCCTATGGAGGCATTGTACATTACTTCGTTTTCAAATAATACAGCGAGCTTTGAAAACTGGAGTGTGTGGAATTATATTAACGATACCCCGTCAAAAGTTTCGGTGCAAAGCCTTGATAATTTTTATACCTTTGATTCAATAAAGATAAATGATGAAGAATTTAATAATATGCAGCTTTAAAAAATGTTTTATGTCCGAAAAAAGATAAATATGTGGGTGTTATGCGGTTGTTCGTATAAAACGGCGAAATAAGTGCCTCGGATGGCAGTTGACGAAAAAATACGATTTGCTATAATGAAAGCAAATAAGCGAAGGGGGAATTTATATGAGTTTTGATTTAAGTGCTTTTCCGACCTGTGAGCTTGTCGATGAGCTCAAGAAAAGAGAGGGCGTTTGGACAACCTCGGTCGAGCCTTATGAAAAATATTCAATTATCGTCGGCGAAGAGAAAATCAATGATGCCGGACCGGTTGTTTTATTAAAGATTTGGGATTGAATTTAAAAGGAGTTTTATTATGGAAGATTTGAAAGAATTAGTAGATTTGGTAGAAGAACTTGAAGACGAGCACAATAAAGAAAAGCAAGTACAGATTCTTCAAAAAATCGGTAAAGCATTGATAACAGAATACGAAATCAAAATCGGGAATATTACGATAGAATCTCTTTTGATAGAAGCATATTATTACAATTGTAAAAATTTTCCTGATTGCAATACGCATATGCAACCAAACCAAAAAAAATTTAACAAATTGTATCGTCATTCCATAAAAAACGACTTAAAAAGTAATGGAAGAAAAGGTGGGGTCGATATATGCTTGGCTTTGAATAAAGATGAAAATGAGCCATATTATCTCTCTTTCCTAATAAAGAATTCGTTAGTAAATAACACTTTTTGCAAACAAGTTGAATTGAATTCTATACTTAATAGCATTCCAAATATTTCCAATTTAAATAGCGATGTACTTTGCAAACGCAACTGTAAATACGATAAGCATTGCATATATCTTAAACGCAAAGGACTAAAAAAAGAATGTTTTAAAGATGAACAAATTGCTATTGCATATCCATGGAACAGCATTAATGATGAATTGAGTTTTGAAAATGAAAATATTGACGGAAATGAAGTTGCAAGAGGCAAACAATGGAGAATTGCTCTGTCAAATATAGAAAAAGGTAATGGGAAGCAAATTGCTGATTGTGAAAATAAATCTAAAATCACAGAAATCTATTGGAAATTAGCTCTTAGCGATTATGAAAATTCAAAAAAAATTGAGGAAATGCAATAATAATGCTCTATTTTTCATCTAAGCTAAACATACAAAAATACAAACCTGCGGCGGACAGAATGTTCGCCGCACTTGATTTATTTAATAATACAAAAGATATATGGCTGCGGGATTTTATGCCGGTGAAAACTAAATCGGGCAAATATGTATCATTTCGATACGAGCCGAGCTATCTTGACGGCTCTCCCGAGCTTCGCACCGATTTTCGCAGAGATATTGTGCCGAATTTTGATTTCAAAAAGCTTGTTTATTCCGATATAAATTTAGACGGTGGGAATGTGGTCTTTTCTCCGTCCAAAGAAAAAGTTATCATAAGCGACAGAGTTTTTTCGGAAAATCACGGCATAAGTGAAGCAGAACTCACAGCCAAACTTGAAAAATTGCTCGAAGCAAGCGTACTTATAATTCCCTCGCTCAAAAGCGATATGACAGGGCATGCCGACGGTATGGTGCGTTTTGTTGATGAAAATACGGTTGTAACAAATGCTCCGCTGTCGCCGTATGGATTTGAAACGAAAGTTAAAAAGTCTTTGCAAAATTACGGATTTAATGTTATTGATTTTCCGTATTTTTACTCAAAGGGTGACAGCGCCGTCGGTTGTTATCTTAATTATTTAGAAACGGAGAAATCTATATTCCTGCCGGTGTTCGGCGTTGATACAGATAACGAGGCTATAAATAAAGCAAAAAACATTTTTGATAAAACAATTATTCCGGTTAATATCAATGAAATTGCCGAATACGGCGGTTTACTTAACTGTATCAGTTGGGAAGATTAAATCAAGGCAAATATAAAAAGAGGTTTGCTCCGATTGAAGGGCAAACCTCTTTTATCGTTAGTGATTAATTCATTTCCAATATCTATTAATAAGTCGTTGCATATTTTCTCTGCCGACCGGATTCATTGTGTGCAACTGGACAGGATAATATTGCTCGGTTTCTGCAAGATAGTCAAGCAATTTAATTCCGTCACCGCCGTCAAAAGCATAGTCACCTAAATCGTGATCTAAGTCAAGTTGATCAATCGGTTCTTTTGCGGTTTTAATCAATTCAATTGCTTCATTAACGCTGTGACAATGAATGTAACCGTTTGGAGCAGGTCTTATATCGTCCAGCCAAATTTTCATTATATATACCCTGCTTTCTAATTTTTTGATAAATATTAAATCAGATATTTAGCATACTGTTTTTGTAAATTATAACGATCGTGATGAACGAAAAACGGTACAAATGATTTATTAAAGTGTTATTAGAATGAAATGCGGCGGAACTTATGTACTGAAAAAGTCGCATAACCTATTGCATAATGTGAGCATAAGATATAAAATAAGTTTGAGGTGAATATTATGCTTGGAAGCAGACCAAAGAAAATGATGAATATGTATATTTACGATATACTAAGGCGAAACACCGATGCCGAGCATCCTATGACGCAGAGAGAAATCCAAAATCGGCTTGAAAGCGAATACGATATGACGGTTGATAGGAAAGCGGTCAAAGCTAATCTTGAAGATTTAATCAATGACGGCTCATACAACATTGAATATTCAACCAAAATTCGTTTTACCCCAAATCGTTCAACGGGAGAAATTGAGAAAAGCGAAATTTTAACCGGCTTTTATTACAACAATGTATTTACAGATTCTGAGCTTCGGCTGCTTATGGACTCGGTTCTGTTCTCAAAAAGCATTCCGATGTCAAATAAAAAGGAACTGCTTGTTAAACTCAAGGATTTATCAAATAAATATTTTAAATTCAGTACGGCGAATATTCGGTTCTATGAAGCAGTCGACAGAGAAATCAACAAAGAATTATTTTACACTATAGAGGTGCTTGACGAGGCGATTTCAAATGGCTTACAGGTTAAGTTTCTCTATAACGAATACGGTGTCGATAAAAAACTTCATCACCGTATAAACAAAAACGGTGATGTCAGAGAATACATAATTAATCCATATACTATGGTGGCAAACGGCGGTAAATATTATCTTATTTGCAATTACGATAAGTACGATAATCTTTCTCATTATCGTATTGACAGAATCAGTAATATTGAAATTTTGGACACACCCAGAAAGTCTAAAAATCAGGTTGAGGGGCTTGTGGGTCTTGATGTTGCAAAGTATATGCAGGAGCATATTTTTATGTTCGGCGGTAAGTCAATCAGGGCAAAATTTGAAATGCCTAAATATTTA
>ENA-ORSL01000692-ORSL01000692.1-human-gut-metagenome-genome-assembly--contig:-NODE-692-length-32993-cov-4.074170_pt1 | contig 32993 bp, 38 predicted proteins | sample MGYA00242190_ERZ509157 | MGnify/ENA primary metagenome ERZ509157 (study PRJEB26280, sample SAMEA2338664) | human gut metagenome | biome: human gut; feature: human-associated habitat; material: faeces...
GAAGTACTTTTAGGGTTTTCGAATGAAACAGATAAAAAAATTATATTTATTCCATCTGGAATGGAAGTTGGAAGAATTAATTCTACTTTGATTGTAGATATAAAATATTATATTATAAATAAGTATGATAGGGAAAGTATGAATAGAGTTTCTATTAAAGGTCCTGAAATTACTCACATATTTCCTACAAATATTGCACTAAATAAAATTAATTTGGAGGGAAACGGAAAATTAGGAATAAGTACGAAGCCTTTTATAGAAACAACTACAGAAAAAGAAATTTTTAAAATAAATGATAAAGAACTTTCGATATACTTTGGTATTTCAATATCAAGTAGTTATAAAACTGGTGAAGCACCACTCACTTTAAATTCAACAATGTTTATTGATTTTGAATCAACTGATGATTATGAATTTATTGTAAATATTATAGAGACAGCTAAAAAATTTATACAATATTTGTGCTATAGAAGAAATATTGTATTTTCTAGTATAGAAATAGCTTCGCCAGCATCAGAAGGTTTACACGAGGTTTTTGCAAATATGTATAAAGTAGAAGAAAAAAGCATTATAGAAAATTATCCAATTGATAAAGGAAGATTTATAAAATATGATTATGTAAAAGGTAATATTGGAAAAATCATAAATGATATTGTATTAAAGAATATTTATCTAGAACATATTCCAGATACTTATGAATCAGGGCGAAGAATTAATTCGGGTAAATATGTTATGATTACTGCTGGTTTTGAATGGGAATTTAATAGGAATTATCCTGAAGGTGTTAAGAAAAGTGATACAAGAAAAAAAGCCGAAGAAAATGTGACTAACATTATAGAAGAGTTAATTAGTAAAAATTCAGGAAGATCAAAGGAAATTTTGAAATTTTTAAAAAAATTAATTAAATCAGATAGTTTGGAATCAAAAATAATTACATATGGTAGGGATTATAATGAAATTTCAGATATTTTTGGTATTCGCTTATATAGCATAAATAATGAAAAATTGAATTATAGAGATATGGGGAAGAGGTTGTCAGATCAAAGAAATCATTTTGCCCATGGAGATATAGATAAAGAATTCATCGGTTTATCATTGCTAGATTTAGTGTATTTGGAATATGTAATATATATTATACAACTTAAATTTTATGAGGTTGATGATAATAATATAAAAAAAGCAGTAAATGATTTATTTGGGTGTAATATTACTTTGTAAAAAAGGAGTAATGTATCATGAAAGTTTTAACAATTAGACAGCCATGGGCTACTTTGATAATGCAAGGGGATAAAAGATTTGAATTTAGAAGTTGGCGAACGAAGTATAGAGGCGAATTGCTAATACATGCTGGAAAGGGTATTGATAAGGAAGCGGTTAAGAGATTAGAAAAGTATCTCCCAAAAGATTTGCCACTTGGAAAGATATTGGGAAAAGTAAAGTTAGTGGATTGCATAAGAATGTCGCCAGAGTTTAAAGAAGAATTGTTGAAGGAAAATAGTGATATTTATACTAAAAGTTCTTTCAACGAAAATTTCGGTTGGCAATTAGAAAATGTACAAGTTTTTGATGTGCCAATAGATGCAGTAGGGCATTTGAGTTTGTGGGAATATGATGTTTAAAAATATTATTCTAAATATGTAGTGTAATTGATGAAATGTGGAGTACTATGGACAAGCATTCTTTTGTTGAAAAGTTGAAATTACTTAATTTGCCGAGGGGTGAATATTATATTCTTTTTAGTGGAAGTCTTCTTTTGTACGGACTTAGAGAACAGGTTGGAGATATTGATTTGTGCGTTTCACAAAAATTATTTGATGGTTTTCTTAAAGATAAATATCTCATTAATGAACAAGATAAAAATGAGTGTGGTTTTTATAAATTGTCTGATGATATAGAGTTTATTGTAAATGATGGTAAGGATCCCAATTATAAATTTGAATATGATATTGTTGATGGTTACCCTGTTCAAAAACTTGGAATAATTTTAAGAGATAAAAAGAAAAGAAATTTGCCAAAAGATCAAAGGGATATTGAAAACATAAATAGATTTTTACTTAATAATTTTATGGTATGTGATATTAAAGATCGTCAAGAATTTATTGAAGAGGTTGCAATTCTTACTCAAAATGAATGGGGAGATAAGTCACTAACATCTGAGGAGTTTGATTTTAAAGTTAAAAGTAAAATTGAAAAGATTAAATCTAATTTACATGAAAGTAATTATTGCAAATTGTTGCTACTATTTAGAAATGAGCTTGTTGGGTTTATATCTATTTTTCCACATGATTGCGATGAAAAGCCTGACCTAACGCCATGGTATGCCACTATGTTTGTAAAAGTTGAATATAGAGGAATGGGGTATTCTAAAATTTTAAATGATGCTATTTTGAAAGAGGCTAAAAAGAGAGGAATCAGCAGATTGTATTTAAAAACGGATTTGAATAATTATTACGAAAAATTTGGTGCAAGGTATATTGAAGATTTGAATGATAGAGAAAAATTATTTTATTTTGATATATAAGATTTTTTAGACATTGAAAAAATTATCAATAGCTTTGTTTTAAGCAGGTTATTGTAATTTTCTGGTCAATTAATTTGTAGTAGTATGGAGATGCTAAAGAGTCATGTTATCTTTTTGTTTCAGATACAAGATAACACTAGTAAAACCGGTATGACGTTAGTATCATTGTCATAAAGATTCACATTCTAATCTCTTGTTTAGATAAATATCAGAATATGTGGATATTTACCTGCCGGTTTTCTTTCTCTTTAGTGCCTTTTAAATAACTATTTGAAAATTATATACACATAAATATTTGTAAGTAAATTGTAACAAATAAAATATAAAGAGATTTTTAATCTCTAGAATTATAAAATAGGGTAACGTGAAAGCTGTAAGTGTAATGCTACACGCTAAATATAGTTATTTTAAAAGGCTAGTGGGCTTAAAACTTTGTATTTAATTTAACTTGTAAAATAACTTAACAAGACCCAATTGTTTATATGTTAATGTCAAATTCAATGCTGTTTAATTTTGAAATCTCAAAGTCTGTGCTACGAATTCTTTCGTCAAGATTTTGAATTTGAGATTTGACTTCTTCTTGATTATAGTTTATTTCTTGAATTTGGAAATAAGAATTGTTTACCTCTGTTACCCTTTGTTTGATGTTACGATAATTTAATAAAAGTTGCAAGTTGTCTTTCAATTTTCTTAAGTTACTATTTTCAACTATAGCTGCTTGAATTGTTCTGCCGTCACTAAGTTCGAAACTGTTATTTTTTTCATATAATATACTTTTTAATTGAGTTATTTCTTTAGACAATTTTTGTACTTCGCCTAGTTCTTCTTGAAAATCATTTTTATTATCTTCAATTATATTAGTAGTGCCATTTAATTCTTGAATTGAAGTGTTAAAAACATGTCTTTTTAATGCCATAAATAAAGCTGCATATTGTTTCTCTTTTTCATCGATTAGGCACATTAAACTTGATAAATTTATTTTCATTTTTATCTCCTCCTTAATTTAGATAAATTATATAACTAATTTAAAATAAATGGTCGCATTAAAAGCGAAAAAAACATAATGCTACAAAATAGCATTACAGTATGTATATAAATAATCGTTTATGATATTTAAATCATAAATGTTATTTATTCATAAGAACACCTCCATTTTTATATCTAAATTGACAGTTTAGATTTGATTGAGGCTTATAGCCTAACAGCATAGACATTTGTTCTTTGAATGTTCAAATTGCAAGCATAGTATAGCATACAAAAAGTAAAAAAATCAATATGTGTTTTAGCAAAAATCGGAGTGGTTTTTATTAATGGACAGAAAATGTTAAAGTGTGATATTATCTTGGTATAAAGAAGATTTTGAAAACGAATTATAATTCATGTGCCAGAGATATGCAGAAAAGGAGGGCTTTTATATGAAAAGAATAACGTATGTTACTGGAAATTGGGCTAAACTAGATAGTGCTCGTCAAGTATTAGAACCACTTGGATTTGAAATTGATAATGTAAAAATGGAAACAATAGAAATCCAAGCAGATGATGTTGAAGAGGTTGCAAAGTATTCTGCTAGATGGGCGAGCGAAAAATTAAAATGTGATGTTTTGAAAAATGATACAGGATTATTTGTTGAAGCATTAAATGGATTTCCTGGACCATACACGCATTATGCAGATGACACTATTGGAGAAGATGGATTGTTAAAGCTATTAAATGGTGTTGAAAATAGAAATGCATATTTTAAAGAAGTCTTAGCTTATTGTGAGTATGGAAGAGAACCAATTACATTTATAGGAATTACAAAAGGAAAAATCGCAAGAGAAAAGTCTGGTACATATGGTTGGACATGGGATTTCGTATTCATTCCAGATGGTGAAGATAAAACACTAGCTTGCTATCCGGATGAAGAAAGGTGGAAATTCTGGAGTTTAGATTCTTACAAAAAACTCGCAGACTATTTGAAAAATAAATAGAAATTTGGGTGTTTTTGTAAAAGAAGAGTATGAATCACACTACATATATGGTATAATAGAATAAATTACTAAAAAACAAGGGATTTGGTTGACTTTTGTATAATTATTAATGTACAAATTATACCATATCAAAATCTAGTAATGAACTATAACCGCAAAGAAAAAGAACCAGAAAATTCTAATCCTTGTGAAGTTTTTTCTTATTTTGCATATACTGGTTATTGACAGTATTATCAGATGATGGTATACTGCAATTAGAAGTTGACTGCGGGGTTTTACCCGTACTTGACTTCTTTTTTTTATATATTTTTTCAAGATTATTGTTTTTTAAGTTATATCATACTGGAGTATGTTTAGAAATTATAACTTATACGAGGCGTTTTCATCTTTTTTATTATTGTTTTACTTTTCATTAACCAGTTTTCAAACAAAAAGACTTACAGTTTTATCTGCAAGTCTTTTGATATTATTGATTATTTTGAATCGTCTTGAGTACTTTTTTCAATCTTTTCCTCTGTGAGGAATGAGAATGCGACAATGTTGACAAATGCGAAGCCTGTCTCACGTGAGATTTGCTTCCGAAGTTCAGCAACGTCTTCTATGGTTGTGATCTTTTTTTCCAAGGTACATATTCTGGCACTGAACATTGATTTGATACCAGTCATGTAGGATACGTAGTAGACATACCTCTTGCTAGCCATGGAAAAGTTCCCTCCTTAATTGTGGTAGAGTTTTTGTATTGGACTAACCAACTCAATTATTTTACTCTCATTCTTGGGATTTGTCAAGTTAACTGGCGTCCTTAAGCTTAATATAGGCATTTTGCAAAATTTTATTTTATGTTTCACACTATTTCTTTTTATGAGATATTGTTTTGACTGGTTCTGTTTAAGAATACTATGTTTTTGTCTGTTGCAAATGTGTTGAAACCGTACAATATTACAACGTCGCTTATCTTGTTTTTTGATATGTAGTCTAATGTACTTGACTTATTATATCTTAAATCTATTAAATGTACTTCTGAGTAGTTTTCTGAGATAAATGGTGCAATTGCGCTTGTGTAAGAATCTCGAATTATTAGTATTTTTGAATTATCTTTTACTTTTTCATTTTTTATAACTACTAATGGCTGATTTCCACATAGAAAGTACTGGTATTTGTCTTTCTTTTCAAGGTATTCAGGGTTGTATAGATTGATGTTTTGGGATTTTCCATTTTCATATTTTGTTACCTGTTTATTTTCTTGCGGTATATAGGTTTGTATTGAATCTGGTTTTACCCAAAATGCTAGTGAATATGAGTAGTTTGAACCATAAAAGTTTGTTGCTATTGTGTTTGCAATATAGTTTTTAATGTCTAGTTGTGTTTTGTTTGTATTTTCGAATACGCTGTTTGCAACGTAATAAGCACCAAGGCTTGTTAGGTGTATATCAGTATGATAGTATATATTTTCTTCTTTTTTGCTATCTAGTTTTTCTAATATTGGCAATGTAGTTGCTTTTACGTTTTTGTATATGTTGTTTATTATGCTTTTTTCGTCTTCTGTTTGTGCAAATTTTGGTAATTTGCTATTTAATATACATGCACTTGTTGGGATTATTCCTAAATACACGTTTGCAGTTGTATTTTCTACGAATTTATTTATATAGTCTATGTTGTTTGAATTTTTTTTGCTGTCCACTTTTTCTACTCTTTTTATTAGATAGTCATCTCTGCAAAAAAATACATTATTATTTTCTTCTTTTCCTAACATTTTTTCTGATAGTGCTTTAGTGCATACAAAAATATTTCTTCCTGCTAAATGGTCTGTTAGGTACGTTTCTAGTTTGTTAAAGTATGTTCCGTCTAATATCGTTTTTAGAGTGATTCGTGGTTGTGTGCTTAAATATCTATTTTCGAGTTCTGAAAAGTCTTGTTGTGGAGATAGTAGGCTTGCTATTGGCAATGTGAAAATAAAAATGCAAAATATTATTGTTATAAAGTATGATGAGTGTTTTTTAGACATTTTTTTACCTCGTTTTATATAATAAATAAATTAAGAAAAAAGATGTACCAAGTTTATATAGATGGTACATCTTAGGTTTTAATTTTTATTTTGCAAATACGTCTTCTGGTATTGTATATGCATCTGGCAAAGCTATCATTGCAACATAGTTTTCTTTTACTTGAACAACTGCATTTCTTTCCCATATTGTATTAACGCCTGGATCACAAGCTTCTTCTGTTTTTCCTTGTTCTATTCTTTTATTGAATATCTCTTTAACTTTTTCTACATCATTTGCATTTTCAACTTCAACTAATGCAATTTCTTGCGCAAAGCCTGTTACTGCTGGCATGTAGATTTCTTCTTGTTTTAAAGAGATGTCTGATAATCCAGGATAGAATGAGTTTATTGTTTCAGCGTCTGTTTCTGGAAAAAATACAAGTTCATCTCTTTTTTCTTCTGGTTGTGATGATATTATTGAGTTGTAAACATCTGCTAATTCTATGTCGCTTTTGTTATTTTCTTCTTGAATAACTGTTTGTTGCTGGTTTTCTTGGTTGTTGTTTAGTTCGTTATTGTTATTAGTATTTGTATTTGAACATGCAACAAGTGAAAATACGCAAGCTATTGATATTATACCTAAAATTATTTTTTTCATTTAAAACATCTCCTTTTGTTCTTATTCTTAAATTATTATAAAGCAGCAAAATGTAAAATGCAATGTTGGTTTTGCAAAATATGTAACTGTTGTGAGACGTTTGTTTGAATTTTATGTGAAAATGTTTTTGTTCATTTTCATTTTTCTTTTTGAGCACACTTTTTACACATTTGCTTGTTATTTTATATTCTAGAAAGTTTTGGCAAACTTGATTATTTTATGATACCTATATGAGTTTGGTATCAAAATTGAATTGTTGGAGGTTTCAATATGTTAATGAAAAATTCTTTTTTTTAGGCACAAAAAGTTGTTTGTAATACTAAGTGTTGTGCTAGTTTTAATTATTGTTGGTGTTTGTAGTATTTCAAGTTTTAATTCGCATAACACGACATTTGCTTCTACTAGAGAGCCATATATAGTAAAGAAAGGTAATATATCTAGTAGCATAATTGGTTCTGGAGTTATTAAGTCTTCAAGTACTAAAAAAGTTTCTTCAGAAGTTTCAGCTGATGTTTTGAAGGTTAATGTTGCTGTTGGCGATACAGTATCTAAAGATGATGTACTTTTTGAATTAGATACTTCTAATATTAATACGCAGATACGTTCTAGTCAGAAAAACATATCTAATTCTTCAAAGAATGTTAATTCGTATAAAGAAGATATAAAAAATTTGAATGTATACGCAAGTACTTCTGGATATGTTTCAAATTTGAATTATAGTGTTGGGGATAGTGTTAATAAGAATTCCATCGCATTTAAACTTACAAATGATGACTGCTATTATTTGAATTGTTCTTTTTATTATAATTCAAATGTCGATATAAAGGTTGGTGATAAAGCCACTGTTTTTATTGCTAGTTCACTTATTGAATTTACTGGTGAGGTTACTTTTGCAAGTACATATAAAACTATTTCTAGCGAAGGTTTGCCACTTCAAAGTGTTGAGATAAAGATTCAAAATCCAGGTTATACAATTGCTGGTCTTTCAGCTAGTGCAACGGTTCATACAGGAACGAAATCTATAAAGAGTATTGATTATACAACTATTAAAGAAGCTGATTCTGTTCAAGTTAAGTTTTTGTCTAGTGGAAATGTTGCTTCAATTAATGCTAAAAATGGTGATTTTGTTAATGCAGGTGATTTGATAATTTCTTTATCTAATGATGATTTGTATGAAGAACTTTCTAATGCACAATCTAATTTAAGTGATGCTTATGAGGATTTGAATAATGTTAAAGATAACTTGGATTTTTATACTATAACTGCTCCTATAGATGGAGTTATAACTTCTGTTAACGTTCTTGAAGATGATTATGTGCGTGTTATACGATAGTCTAGGCTACAATTTTTCACTTCATAGAAATTTTATTGAAATGTTGTATATGTATTGACATAATTTTAAAAACGTACTATACTGTACTAGTACACGTAGTACAATATTTCTTGTTCTCAAGGAGTGAATTGAATGAAAACGTTGGAGGTTTTTGAAAGAGTTCAAAGTATCTTATCTTTTTTTCTAATGTTTTACTCTATATACCAAATTGTTATATGGATGTTTGTATACAGTAAGCCAGTAAAAAAGAAAAAAATAACTAAGAAAAAACATAGATTTATGGCTGGTAATGATTTGGCTGCAATTTTAGAAGCAAGAAATGAAGAAAATGTTATAGCCAATTTAATAGATAGTTTAAATAAGCAAGTATATCCAAAAGATAAATTAGACATATATGTAATTGCAGACAATTGTACTGATAGTACAGCTGAAGTTGCAAAAAATGCTGGTGCTATAGTTTATGAAAGATTTAATGAATATAAACGTAGTAAAGGTTATGCTCTAGAATGGTTTTTTGATATTGTTTTAAGAGAATTTCCAGACAAGTATGATGCTTTTTGTATTTTTGATGCAGACAATATAGTTGCTCCAAACTTTATAAGTAAGATGAATGAAAAGCTATGTGAAGGTGAAACTGTGGTACAGGGATATCGAGATATGAAAAATGCTGGTGATAACTGGGTTTCAGCTAACTATGCTATTTTCTATTGGACAATGGATAGATGTTATCATTATACAAGAGATAAACTTGGACTTTCACCACTTATTAATGGAACTGGATTTATGATTGCAATGTCTGTACTTAAAGAAGACGGTGGTTGGCACACAGAAACATTAACGGAAGATACTGAAATGTCAATGAATATGATTGCAAAGGGCAGAAAAATCGCATGGGCAAATGAAGCTGTGATTTATGATGAACAACCTACAGATTTTGTGGTAGCATGGAATCAAAGGTTAAGATGGGGAGTTGGAACAGCTCAATGCTTAAAAACTTGTTTGCCAAAGATGCTTAAATCTAAAAATTTATCGCCTCAACTTATTGACGGGATTATTTACTTAATGGGAATGCCAATTATATTAATTTCAGCGTTTGTTGGATGTGTTGACATTTTGAAAATATTATTACTTCCTGCAAGACAGGGACTAGTATTTTTACAAGAAAAATTACTTGTAAGTGCATTGTTTATAATACTTTCAATTTTTCATGCTATATGGGTTGTAAGATTAGAAAAGAAAGATATTAAAAAAGTTTGGAAAGGAATAGTAACATATCCAATATTTTTAGCAGTTAGTTTCTTTGTTAATTTTGCATCGTTCTTTAATATGAATTTACAATGGAAGCAAATAAAACATGAAAGTAAGGCAACGATAGATGATATAAAATAAGATATTATAAAAGGCAAGTGAAGAAGATAAAAACTCACTTGCCTTAAAATTTTCTTATTTTTAAATATATTTTCTAGGTACTCTTTTAGAAATATCACATATCAATTCATAAGGAATTGTGCCAAGATAATTACTTAGATATTTTATATGTTCTCTATTTTTGTATATATACACGCTGTCATGTATTTTTACATTTTCGTCTACTTTTATCATGAGCATATCCATGCATATATTTCCAACAATTTGATATTCTTTGTCGTTTATATAAACATAGGCACCAGTCAATTTTCTGTTTATACCATCAGCATAACCTATAGACACAGTTGCAATTAGTTCGTCTTTTTCGGCTTTGTATAAGGCATTGTAACCAACAGTTTCCCCTTTTTTAATTTTTCTTGTTTCTATTACTTCGCTACAAAGAGATATTGTATCTTTTAATTCTAAATTTTTATTTGTAAAGCCATACATTATAATTCCAAGTCTGCATCCATTGCAAAAATCTATTTTAGGATAGTCTAACAAAGTGTCGCTTTGTGCTATATGTACCATTTCTATTTTTGATAAATTTATATCTGATGTAATATGCTTAAATTTATCAATTTGTGCCATTGTATCACTTTCATTATTTGCGTTGTAAATATGTGTAAAAATACCTTGAAGATGTAAGTTAGAGTTAGTAATAGTGCTATACATTAAATTGAATTCATCTTTATCTTTAACGCCTAGTCTGTTCATTCCTGTATCTACTTTTATATGAACATTAATATTGTGATTTTTGATTTCATTAACGTATTTTAAGTTAGTTACTGTTACATCAATATTATTTTCTTCACATACATTTATATATTTTGAATCTATTATGCCAAGGCAAAGTATTGGAATATCAAAATCTTTTCTTATTACTAAAGCTTCATCCAGAGATGAAACAGCAAGATAATTGCACCCACCATCTATAATTGCCTTTACAACTTCGTTACTGTTATGTCCATAGCAGTCAGCCTTTACCACACCAATATAATATTTATAATTCTTAAAATCTTTTATTATAGTTTGAATGTTATATTTAATATTTTCTAAGTTGATTTCGGCAAATGTATTTCTATAAGTCATATAATTCACTTCCTTAAATAATTTATTAAGATTATATTCTTTTTGCATAGTAAAAAAGCATTTGGCTTAAGATGTTACGTTTTAATCTCTTGTTGTCAACACATATACATTATTACTTTATTACTTTGATGTCAATATATACACAAAATCACAATAATTTTTGTATATTTTTATATTGCTTGGTAATAATTTCTTTGGAGGTGTTGATGTTGTATATTTATTCGCATAATGATAATAAAAATAAGAATGGCGTAAAGTTATTTTTTACAGTTTTATTGACAGTGTTTTTTACTGTAATAATAATAGAGAATATAATAATTTTGATGGGAAACGAAAGAAAAAGTTATGTTGGTGAAAGACTTGCAAGTAGCAGAGAATACAACAATAATCAAACGACAATAGCATCAAGTGGACGAGAGTTATCTTTAATAATAGAGAATGTTAAAAATTCAACTGTTGGAATAAGTTTGCTAAAACCAGATGGTGAAAATATGCTTGACGTGAATGTGGCTGAAAAGTGGGGAACTGGCACTGGAATAATTGTTACAAGAAATGGATATATATTAACTAATCAACATCTTGCACAGAATGTTGGAGCTAAATTAGTCGTTACCTTAAACGATGGAAAAGTGACTCAGGGAAAGGTTGTTTGGAACGAACCAAGCATAGATTTGGCCATTGTAAAAATAGATGAAAAGAATTTGAAGGCAGCAACATTAGGAAACTCTTCAAATGTGTATGTGGGTGATGATGTCATTGCTATTGGAAATCCACTTGGTGTTGAATTTCAAGGAACCACAACAAAAGGAATAATAAGTGGAACAAATAGAGCTTTTACTTTTAAAGAAAACAACGAAGAAATTTTTATGTCTGGACTAATACAAACAGATGCAAGCATAAATCCAGGAAACAGTGGAGGACCTCTTATAAATACAGAAGGAGAAGTGATAGGAGTAAACACTGTCAAACTTTCTGAAGCAGAGGGAATAGGATTTGCTATGCCAATTAACATTGTGAAACCAATTATAGAGAAACTTGAAAAAAATGAAACTTTTGAAGAGGCTTATCTTGGTGTGTATGCACTTGATAAAGAAATGATTCCATATATGGACTCTAAGGTGGAATTTGATAGTGGTATTTATTTAACTAAAGTTGATAAATATGGTCCGTGTGGAAAAGCTGGATTAAAGGTTGGAGATATAATTGCTTCCATAGACAACATAGAGGTTGATAAAATGATTGAACTCAGAGAATATATATATTCAAAATCTCCTGGCGAAACAGTAACATTAAAAGTTATTGATGGTAAAGAAAAAGAAGTGAAAGTTGTTTTAGGAAGAAGATAAGATTTGTGCTCATGAAAAAACAAATTAAGTGTGAATAGATTGGTTAGTAAAAAGATAAAAAAGACTACAGAAAACCTTGAATTTTCTGTAGTCTTTTCATGCAATAGGAAAGTAACAAATTTGCAACTTTTTATGTATTGATTTTCTTTCTTATTGCATAAAAAACTTTAATTTATGCGAGAGATTTTCTTCCTTTCAGTCGAAAACTCTCGAGAGACGAAAGAATGAAAATCGAAGATTTTCATCTTTCTTGCTTATGGAATCCAATATAGAACGCCAATTTGTTTATTATTCATTGTTATTGCCAAAAGAGCCCATTTTTTATACCAAAAAGGTTTATACAACTCATTGATTTTGTTTCGGTTGATGTCGCCATCGTTATATTCAAGGTCTATTTCACGATTATCTACAAAGAGTAAACATTTGCTAATAGAACTTTTGTATTTTTTAATAGATTCTAGAGCTATACTTATTTCGCCGATTGGCATAAGCGCAGATTCTGGAAGTTGAATTAAGTGAAGTTGAACTAGATTTTCTGGGATTATAATTTTCAACTTTATGGTTTCATATTCCTGAACATATGGATTTTTGTAGTAGCAATCCGTATAAAAAGTGGTTTTATCCTTACTTCCGATTAAGGCAAACAATTCTGGGGTATCGGTTGGAATTCTAAGTAAGAGCTCTTTCGACATTGCATCTTCCTCCCAATTGTAAGAAAGAATCGTAAAAGTATCTTTTTTCGCCTGTTATTATAGCAAAAAAGCAAAAAAAAATCAAGCAACATGCTTGACTTAATGTGGTGCGCCCGAGGGGATTCGAACCTCCGACCTCTCCCTTAGGAGGGGAGCGCTCTATCCAACTGAGCTACGAACGCATTACACGAGAATTATAATATATTTTTTTAAATAATTCAACTATAAACAGAAAAATGCAGTAATATAAATGAGTGCGTGAACAGTTTGAATAAAAAGCAAAAATAACCTGCTTTAAGCATAATCCTAAAGCAGGTTATTGGTGCGCCCGAGAGGATTCGAACCTCCAACCGTTCGGTTCGTAGCCGAATACTCTATCCAGTTGAGCTACGAGCACATCTAACAAATAAATATTATACAACAAAATGTGAAAAAATCAAGTACTAAATATAGTTTTGGTTTTTTGAATATATTTTTGCACAAATAAATTAAAACTTGTGGTACACGAGCACTTTGAATGGAATTAAGCCTTTTATAAGGCTTGGTATACAAATATGATATTTTGTGTTATAATGCGACTTGAAAAGTAGAGTGAAGAATTTGGCTAAATACATGAATTTATGAGGTGAAAAATGGAACAAAAAGAAAAATTTATGAAAGAAGCGATAAAAGAAGCTAAAAAAGCTTATGATAAGAATGAGGTGCCAATAGGAGCAGTGATTGTAAAGGATAATAAAGTGATTGCTAGAGCCCATAATTTAAGAGAATGCAAAAATCAGGCTATTGCACATGCGGAAATATTTGCAATTGAAAAAGCTTGCAAAAAACTTAAAGCATGGCGATTAGAAAATTGTGATATGTACGTTACATTAGAACCTTGCCCTATGTGCGCAGGGGCAATTCTAAATGCTAGAATTAATAATTTATATATTGGTGCAATGGAACCTAAGTTCGGTGCGGTAGGATCAAAGTTTAATTTGTTTAATGATTTTGTTTTCAATCATAATGTTAACGTTGAAACTGGTATATTAGCAGATGAATCATTGAAACTAATACAGGAATTTTTTAAACAATTGAGAAAGTCAAAGAAAGAAATAAATGTTGACAATAATCAAATTGATTAGTATACTTACAATTAGTATACTAATTATATAATAACAAAATGAAGGGAGAAGATATAAAATGAAAAATATATCTATATATCTTAAAGAAATCACTCAAGCTGAGTATCACCGAGTTGATAAAAAACTAGAAAAATACAATCTTGTAAAAGGACAAGCAACGTTACTTTCTATAATAAAAGAGAACAATGGAGCCACTCAAAATGAACTTGCAAGTATTTTAAATGTAAAGTATTCTTCTATGAGTGAAAGACTTAATAAATTGGAATCATTAGGCTACATAGAAAAGGGAGTAGACGAAAATAATCAAAAGTACAAAAGGGTATATATAACTTCATTGGGCAGAAAAGCAGTTACACAAGCAAATAAAACATTAAACGAATTTGATGAAAAACTTTATAAAGGATTTACCAAAAAAGATAGAAAACAACTTGAAGAATATCTTGAAAAAATGTTAATAAATATAACAAAATAATGAGGACAGAAAGTAACATATGAGAATTTTAAAAAATTGTTACTCTCTTAATTATATAAAGAAAAGAGGTTCATTCGTGAACCTCTTTATTTACTATTTCTTTTTAGCAACTGGTTTTTTAGCAACCGGCTTTTTGGCAACTGGTTTAGCAGCAACCTTTTTAGCAGCTGGTTTAACAGCGGCTTTCTTAGCAACTGGTTTAGCAGCTACCTTTTTAGCAGCTGGTTTAACAGCGGCCTTTTTAGCAACTGGTTTAGCAGCAACTTTTTTTGCAACTGGTTTCTTTGCTACTGGCATTTTATGTGCCCCCCTTCTTTTGTAAAACTTGAACTAAGCTTTATATTAAATCATGAAGTTCAATACCATAATTAGAATATAACTAATTTTGTAATTATTTGCAATAGAAAATCGAAAAAAATTTTATTACATATAAAGTTAGTAGCCTAATCATTAGTATACTAATTTATATGTTGCTACATACAATTGCATATTACAAATAGTTACTTAATAATGTGAAAATAAAAAAATTATACTTTTTTAAAACAAATTTTGTTTTTCGTATTATAAATTAGAAATGGCATTGATTAAAAAGAATATTAAAAGATTGTTTTTACTAGGTCCAATTGAAAAGCTTTGGAAATATTTTGACTAAAAACTTAAATATGTACTAGCATTTTTATATGTTTTGTAATATAATTCCCTTTGTAAAGGTGGTGGGTGTATGGCACAAGAGAATATGCTTAGAGAAGAAAAAAGACGTTTACTTGGATTAATGAATTATGAATATGTTAAATTGGATTTTTTTAAGCTTACGTCGACTTTAGACAATAATTTAAATGAGCCAAGATGGATGGATGTTTATGTTTTGCTATACAAAGCCGGTTTGCCAGCTGACATTACTGTTTACAACATATTACTTGAAAAGTTGTCAAAACCTGTGTTTTGGTTTTATTTTATAGATGGTGAAAAGAGATATTTAGCTAATGCAGACGAATTGTTGATAAAGAGATACATTTATTATCTTATTACTGGAGAATCTGCAGAATACTATGTGAAATCACAATATATTCCAAGAAAAGATTATATAAAAGAAATATTAAAGGTATCTAAATTTAGCGAATGCGGAATATATTTAAAGCATGTGAATGATAATAAATTTAGAGTTGAACCTTTCAATATAGAATTTGAAACAATAGATGAAGCAAAGAAAATATATGAAGAATTGTTAGATATAAAAGATTTTTATACCAATATTAACGTTGACAAAAAGGTGTTTTTGAATAATTATGATGCTGTTTTAAAGTTAAGCAAAGATAAAAGAATGATTGCAACTATAAGTAACATATCTTCATATTTTAAAGGGAAATTCAATATTAAAGATGGATTTATAACTGTGGATGGAACAGATATAAAGATTAATGATGAAGAAACGGCAACATCATATCAAAATGCAGTGATTGATGCATATCATTTCTTTAGAAATGTTATAAACACTACTGATAGAAGAGATATCATAAGTGAAATGTACAACAATAATGTGTCGCCAGAGATAAAAAAAGAATTTGAAGATAACTTATCTTCATATTTAAAAGTTATAAAAAACAGAGATTTAATAGACTGGATTGTTACTATATCTAAGGAGAGCAAGTATACGTTAAACATTACTTATGATGAACAAGGAGTGTTTTACATAAATGGAGCAATTATAGTTACTCCTTTAGACGCAAAAGAGTATTATATAGACTAAATGGACAAGAAAAAAGAAAAACTTGCTGTTGCTATATATAAAAATACTATTTTAAATAAGATTAAAACGATTTGGAATAAGTTTAGAGCTAGATTTGCAAGTGCTTAAAAAATACTCTTTACAGTATTCTAACATTATGCTATAATAAGCTTGTCTTAAAGATAAAAAAAGTATATAATCATACCGTAAAATATATTTGCATGAGTGGTGTGCAATGAAAGGCTATGAACCTTGTCAGGTCCGGAAGGAAGCAGCAATAAGTAGTTACTTTTGTGTGATACACCATTCATACAAGTATGTTTTACGGTATTTTGTTTTTACATGATACAAAAATGTTAGTAAAGATATAAATAGATAGACTTAAGGTAGGTGAGTATATGGCATATGTAGCCTTATATAGAAAATTTAGACCACAACGTTTCGAAGATGTTGTTGGACAAGAACATATAACACAAACGATAAGAAATCAAATTAAGAGCGGTAGAATTGCACATGCTTATCTTTTTAGTGGAGGCAGAGGTAGTGGTAAGACTAGTACTGCAAAAATTTTATCAAGAGCTGTGAATTGCTTGCATCCAGTAGATGGTGAGCCTTGTAATGAATGCGAAATATGTAAGCAGGCGCTTGAGGGAAATTTAATTGATATTAGTGAAATAGATGCTGCTTCTAATAATGGTGTTGATAACATAAGAGATATAAGAGAAGAAGTTGAATTTATTCCAACAACTGCAAAGTATAGAGTATATATAATAGACGAGGTACACATGTTATCTACAGGTGCTTTTAATGCTCTGCTAAAGACATTGGAAGAGCCACCAAAGCATGTTATTTTTATACTTGCAACAACAGAGCCTCAAAAGTTGCCGGTTACAATATTATCTAGATGTCAAAGATTTGATTTTAAGAGAATATCAATCGAAAATATAATTAAAAGATTAAATATAATTTGTAATGAATCAAATATAGAAATTGAAGATGCTGCATTAAAAATAATTGCAAAGATGTCTGATGGAGCGATGCGTGATGCTATAAGTATTTTGGAAAGATGCATTGCAGATGGTGAACAAAAAATAACAGAAGATAAAATAAGAGAATTAGTTGGAATACCAGAATTTGATTATTTAATTGACATTTCAACGGATTTGTTATTGAATAATGCTAGCAAGATTTTACAGGATGCAGAGAAAATTATAAATGATGGTAAAGACATTGAAGTGTTTACTTGGGAAGAAATTAAATTTATAAGAGATCTTTTAATGCTTGAGATTTCTGAGGATTTAGTTGTTTATAAGGATGAAGAAAAAGAAAGAATGAAACAACTTGTAAATAAAGCTTCAAAAGAAAGGTTGCTTAGTTTAATTACTGATTTGTCAACACTTCAAAATAATATGAAGTGGGCAAGTGATAGAGAAGTTATATTTGAGGCTGGGCTTATAAAGATTGCTTTGCAAGGAGAAACTAGCAATAATAAAACGATTACAAAAAACGAATCTAATAGTACTTTTTCACAAGAAGTTGAAAAGCCAAAGCAGACTAATACTCTAAAAGAAAAAGTGTTGGCAGCATTAAAAGAAAATCATAAAATGATAATGCATACAATTCTTTCAAATGCTGAATTTAAACAAGTTGATGATGAACTCGTTCATATCGAATTTAGCAAAGCTATAGATGATATTAACAAACAGTATATGCAAAAGGAAGAAAGTAAAATTATAATAAAAGAAACTGTAAAAAATGCTTTGAATAAAGAAATGAAAATAAAATATGTATTTTAAAAGAGGAAAGGAAGATTAAAATGGCAAGATTTAATGGATATCCAGGAATGGGTGGAGGAAATATGAATCAATTGCTTAAACAAGCAAAGAAAATGCAAGAGGATATGATGAAAACTCAAGCAGAAATAGAGGAGAAAGAGTTTGAAATTACAAGTGGTGGCGGTGCAATAACATTAAAGATGAATGGAAAAAGATTGATAAAGTCTATAAAAATTAATCCTGATGTTGTAGATAAAGATGATGTTGAAATGCTAGAAGATTTGATTATGACAGCTGTAAATGAGGGAATTAAAAAGGCAGAAGAAATTGCTGAAGGTGAGATGGGTAAATTTAATATACCTTCTGGCTTTAACGGTTTGTTCTAAAATTTGGCTTTTTTATTGTTCTTCAAAAGAAGGTTGATTAGAATATACTGGATATTAATTTTTAAAATTAATATAGAACTAAGGAGTAAGTAAGATGAACTTTAGTGCATCAATAGAAAAATTAATAGAAGAATTTGAAAAATTACCTAGCATAGGACACAAAACTGCTGTTAGATTAGCTTTTTATATGCTTAATCAACCAGTTGAAGAATGTGAAGAATTTGCAAAAGTAGTTGTTGATACAAGAAAAAATTTGAAGTATTGCTCTGTATGCAATAATATAACTGATTCAGATCCTTGTCCAATATGTGCAAATCCTAAGAGAAATAAAGATGTGATTTGTGTTGTTGAAGATGTGAGAGATATAGTGCAAATTGAAAAAACTCATGAGTATAATGGTGTTTATCATGTGTTAAATGGTGTTATATCTCCAATGAATGGAGTGGGGCCTAATGATATAAAACTTAAAGAATTAATGACGAGAATAGGAACAGGTGAAGTAAAGGAGTTAATTTTGGCTACTAATCCAAATGTAGAAGGTGAAGCCACAGCTATGTATATTTCAAAACTAGTAAAACCTTTTGATATTAAAACTACAAGAATAGCTCATGGTATACCAATTGGTGGAGATTTGGAATATGTTGATGAGGTAACACTTGCAAAAGCTCTTGAAAACAGAACCGAATTATAAAATTTTTGGAGGTTACGAATGAAAGAAAATTTTGAGAATTTTGAAGTAGTAAAGTCAAAAATAACAGCCTATTATGAGATGCGTAATGATGTTGGAAGAGATGGAATTGAAAAAACAGAAGGGATTGAGTCTCTTGCAAATTCGAAGATTGAAGAGCTAAACAAGCTAAAAGAAGAGATTGATGAAATACTGGAGAAGACTGGACTTGAATTTAATCCTGAAACTTGTACGATAGAACAAAAAGAACACAAAGAAGTAGATGAAGATACAAGAGACGAAATAGAACGTACGAAAAGCGATTTAACAAAAACATCAAAAGAATATAGTGATGTAACAAGTAAATACGTTGGAGAGCCAGAAACTTCACAAGGCGAACATGAGAAACCTATCGTTCCAATGAAAGTTATTGTAATGGAACAGAAAAAACAATTGTATGATAAAGATGTACAAGCAAAAAAGATACTTTCAGAGTGTGCAGATCTTGAAAAAACAAAAGATGCAATGGATATGAATGCTGCAATATATGTGGCAAAAAAGAATGCAATACTATTGCAAATGGAACAAACCAAACTTGAGATTGCTAGATGTATAGCAAATGGTGAAAAATTAGATAGCCAAGTAATACAGGTGTGTCAACAACGCTTATCTGGATTAGCACTGGAAGCTGTTAGCTTAGCGAAAGGCTTTGAAGAATCAAACAGAATATATCAAGGGAAATGCAATTTGTGTATGGAAAGTTTAAATGCTGCAACAACAGAAGCAGTTCTTCTAGAGAAACAGTCTGCTGGACTTTCAAATAAATACGAGAAATGTTTGGTATATTCGGAAGATGGAATATTAACAGGAACAGAAGCACAAGGAAGAATTAACGACCGAGATTTTGAACAAAAAGAAGTATTTGATGAACGTGGCGTAATGGTATTTGACGAGGCAGATGTTTTAAGTAGAACTAAAACAATTAATATAGAGGGAACTGTAGTTGCTTGCCATACTGATTTTAACAACAATGGAATTGAAAATTCATATTACGTTGGTGATTCTAGTGTAGCAAGTATTGATACTTCTACACAAGGAGAAGTTGACGAAAATCCTGATATTACAGAAGATGTTCAAAAAGCTGAAGCGGGAGAGGTTAATGGTCTTAGTGTTTATGAATCATCGGATTATATGACTACATACATGATAGATGGTGTTGCACAGGCTCTTAATGATGTTGCACCTGAAAAAAGAGCTGTTGTAGGAAGTGCTTTGCTGACACTTGGATACAATAAGCAAAAACATGACATGAATCCAATATCACTTACTAGTAGAGTTATTGAGAAAATAATTGAAAATTCAATAGATAACAGTGAAGACGAAATACATTTTAATCAAAATAGAAAACCTTATTAAAATGAGGAGTGGTGATTATGAAAGATATTAAAAAACTTAAGATACTTGCTGGAGCATTGGTTATTTTACTTATAGTAATAATTATTGCAAGTAATAGTTCTAAATCCGAAAAGAATTATAGTGATTATACTAATCAAACATCTGATGTAAAAAGTCCAGATAGTACAAAAATGGTAAGAGATTATTTAGATCCAACTCCAGAAGAAAAAGCTGAATTATATAATTTGTATGGCTATGACAATGTTGAATTTACATCACAAGGAATAGTAATAAAGCCAGAAGATTATAATTTGTTTGAAAAGAAACTTTGTACTGATATTTGGCCTGATACTGAGTTAATATCTAAAGTTAAAAAACCAGAAGTAGGGAAAATAAATACAGTTGAAGTAGGAGAAACATATATAATAATTGAATTAAAGAATATCACGGAAAAAGAGGTTAAAGAATACATATCTGAAATAAAATCAGAGTACACGAAGAGTGAGAAAAGCAAAGAAGATGGTGTATTGTTCTTGGCTAGAAATTCAGAAAATATACTTGTAAAAGTTAGTTATAATGGAACAATTTGCACGGTGAATTATAGTGGTTTTTAGTTTGAATGAGAGGGACTTATTAGTCTGATTTAAGATTTAAGGAAATAGAAAAGCATGAAGTTTATGATTTTTTGTTTTCTTGTATATTAAAAAGTGGGGGAATCAAAATGGCTAATGAAGTATATGATATGTCATGGAATGAAGTAAATGATGGAGCTAGAAACATTATTCTTAAAATAAAGGAAAAAAATCTTAAAATTGATACATTAGTTCCAATTTTGAGAGGTGGAGCACCATTAGGAAATATTTTGAGTTCTAATATGAAAGAGACTGATATTGCATATATCCATATTAGAAGAAGCGTAAGTGATGAAATAAATACTAATTTGGGCACGCCTGTTTTAAAGGGTGTAACAAACTGTGAAAAGATAACTGGAAAAAGTATATTAATTGTTGATGATATGCTTGATAAAGGAGTGACCATGGAATTTGCAATTAAAGAATTGGAAAAATTAAAACCAGCCAGCATTCACATTGCTGTTTTATATGATTTCTCTAAATTAGAAAATAAAGATAGCATAATAACAGGTTTGTATATGGCTGAAAAGAAATGGATATTATTTCCTTGGGAGAAAGAGATTTAATATAGCTTTTAATAAGTAAGGTAAAAATTGTTGAAGATGCGTACACTATTTTAAACATATAATGATAATCAAAAAAGAAAGGGACTTTTGGAGCCCCTTTCTTTTTTCTAAGTCTTTATTTTGATTTTAGCACTTTTTTGACTATTTTTGTTCATCCAATCTTTACCGTCAATTATTCTTGCGGCAAGCATTGATGAACTTGCATCACCAACAACATTTAAAACTGTTGCAGGCGCATCTATTATTGTTGCTATTATAGTTAAAATTGGTAGTGCTGTTAGTGGATAACCAAGCATAGTAATAATCATTGTTTCAGAAATTGTACCACCGCCAATTGGAACAGCAGTAACAAATAGAGTTGCTATTAAAGAAATTATTAATATTTCAAAAAATCCTCCAACTGTAAATACATTTGTTCCAAATAGGCAAACTAAAAACATAGCTTTAAATACAGAACCTATTATTGAACCATCTTTATGAAAACTTGTTCCAAGAGGAATCAATGTTTCTGCAATGTCATTAGGTACTCCTATTTTTTCAGCTGCCTGCAAATTCACAGGTATTGATGCCGCACTTGAGCATGTGCCTAATGCGGTTACTGTCGGTGGTATTATTGCACCCCAAAATGCTTTTAATCCATTTTTACCTCCAGCTATAAGTGCATATAAAGAGTACACTACTATGTAGCAAACTAAGCAAGCAATCGTATAGATAACAAAAGTTTTTAAGTATCCAATTGCTATAGAGCCACCAAATGTTCCTATTAAAGCTGCAAAATAACATCCAAGTCCGATTGGTGCATAGTACATTACGATTTTAAGTAAAGACATTATTACGTCAGTTAAAGATTCTAATAGGTTTAAAACAGTCTTACCTTTCTCACCAGACATTCTGATTGAACATCCAAACATTATTGAGAATACTATTAGTGCTACAATATTTTGACGTGATAATAGTTTTGAAAAATCATCAACAGTCAATACTGAAACAGTTCTTTCGAGTAAAGAAACTTCTTCTGATTTTTCAGAATATTCGTCTGATAGTGTTGCTTTAATAGCTTCTCCATCTTCAACAGAAACTAGTTTAAATGGATATGCAGCAATCATACCTATTAAAACTGATACTAAAGAGGTAATTATGAATACAAGTACAGTTGTACCCAGTATTTTGCCAACTCTTTTTGGTTGACTAATTTTTGCAATAGAAGTTGATATTGTAAGGAATATTAAAGGTATAATTATTATGAACATTAGGTTTATAAATATATCACCTAATGGACTTAATACAGTAGCCTTTTCACCACAACATAACCCCACGATAGCACCTATAATTATAGCCGCTAACAGAATGAGCGTTTGCTTGTAATTTTTAAGAAACGACTTCATAAGTTAAAACCTCCTTTTCTTGTATTAATAATACAAAGTCATTATATAGATATTATAAAAAATTTGCAATATGATTTTTTTCGTGTATTTATAGTTAATGTATAAATTGAAAAAGGAGCATAAGTGTGTTAAAATGTGAAAAGAAAAAATAGGGAGGTTTTGATATGTTAGATAGTGTAAAGCTTTTTTGTCATAGTAGTATAAAGTTAACAGGGAGTAAAGTTATTTATATAGATCCTTTTGCATTAAGAACTGAAATGCATGATGCAGATATAATTTTTTGTACTCATTCACATTATGATCATTTTTCAGAAGATGATATTGAAATGGTAAAAAAGGATGGAACAGTTATAGTGACACCTGATTCTTCACGAGAATTGGCATATGAGCTTGTTGGAAAAGATAATGTACTTCTTGTTGAACCGGATAAAAAATACGAAATTTGTGGCGTTAAATTCGAAACAACATATGCATATAATAAAGAGAAAGCATATCATCCAAAGAGTGAAAATTGGGTTGGGTATATAATAGATTTTGATGGAGTGAAATATTATATTGCAGGTGATACAGATAATATAAAAGAGATTGCAGACGTGGAATGTGATGTTGCTTTTATTCCTGTTGGAGGAAAGTATACCATGGATGAAAAAGAGGCTGCACAGCTTGCCAATACTATAAAAGCAGATATTGTAGTTCCAACTCACTATGGATTAATTGTTGGCGATAAAGAAGCTGGAGAAAGATTCAAAGAGTTAGTTAAAGATAAGAGAGTAGAGATTTTAATATAGAATTAATGAGAGGAATTTATTATGCGTAATATTAGAATTACAATAGAATATGACGGAAAAAATTTTCCTGGATGGCAATCACAACCAGGAAAAATAAGTATACAAACTGAAATAGAAAATGCAATATATGAAATTACAGGAGAGAGGGTTGAATTAATAGCTTCTGGTAGGACAGATGCAGGAGTTCATGCTTTAGGTCAAGTAGCAAATTTTCATACAAACACCAAAATTGAAACTTCAAAAATTCCATATGCAATAAATTCAAAACTTCCTAACAGCATTGTGGTAAAAGAGGCTAAAGAAGTGGATGAGAGATTCCATTCAAGATATAATTGCAAGTTAAAAACATATAGATACATCATAAACAATAATGAATTTCCATCTGCATTAAATAGATACAGAGAATTTCATATGCCATGCAAATTGGATTATAAAGAAATGGAAAAAGCAATAAAATATTTTGTTGGAGAACATGATTTTAAAGCTTTTAAGTCATCAGGTGGTAATGCAAAAAAAACAACAGTTAGGACACTAACGGACTGCAATATTAAAGAAAATGATGGCAGAATATACATAGAATTAACAGGAAATGGTTTCTTATATAATATGGTCAGAATAATAAGTGGAACTATTCTAGATGTTGGACTTGGGAAAATAAAAGCAGACGATATACCTGAAATAATCAATAGTGGAGTTAGAGAAAAAGCCGGAAGAACACTTCCACCACATGGATTATATTTGGTAAAAGTAAATTATGAAGGAGATTAGAATGGATTTATCTAATGAAAATATCATTCACATAAAAAGCGGAGATATTGAATATTTACAATTTAGACGTTTACTTGAATACAAAGATAATTTAGTACATGCATATGGGATAAAAAGTATTGATTATAGAAATCATCTTGATAATAATGCTTTAGCCTCATATAAAACTTTATTCAAAGAAATGAACCTTGATATATCTACATTAGTTAAGCCGACACAAGAACATACAAATAATGTTATAGCCATTGATAAAAAACAAATTATACATGAGCCAGATATAAATTTGAATTATTTAAAAGGCGTAGATGGAACATTAACAAATAACCGGTGGTATTACGCTAGCTACTACAAACGCTGATTGTATATTGATTTTGTTTTATGATCCTGTAAATAAAGTTATATGTAATGTGCATTCTGGTTGGCGTGGAACATTTCAAAAAATATCACAAATTGCAGTGAAAAAAATGGAAACGGATTATAATTGCAAACCAGAGAATATAATAGCGTGTATATGTCCAAGTATACATGTTTGTCATTTTGAAGTTGATACAGATGTGATGGAATTGTGCAAAGAAATATTTTCATACACAAACAGACTAGATGAAATCATAAAAATCGGGAAAATGAAAGATGGAAAACAGAAATACAATATAGATAATGTACTTATAACAAAGATGTTATTGGAAGATGAAAAATTGAAAAGTGAAAATATAATAGATTCTGGAATTTGTAGTGTTTGTTGTCATGAAAAAATACATTCCAGAAGAGCAGACGGCATAGACTTTGGATTGGGAACAGCTATAATATCAATGAAATAAAAAATGTAATATATTGATTGTATAAAAAGGAGCATTTTACATAGAATGTAAAAACGCTCCTTAAATTATATTTGATTTTATTTACTTGTGTATTTCAATCTTATCAACTTTGTATTTGATGAGTGTATTTTCTGGTATATATGTTAATTTGACTTTTACATTGTTTAAATCTATTTCCTCATAATCTTCTGTTTTAGCAATTGAACATAAAATATTGTATGTAGTACCATTTTCTTTTATAGAAGATATTTCTTTAACTTGAAAATATGTAGGTGATGCAGGTCTGTAAAAATAATATTCATGTTCACTATCATACAAGTAGTAGAAGTCTTCAATTTCAATTGGTGCTTCGACAACATTTCCAGTTAATTCGTAGATTATAGAATGTACATCATTTGCGTTAACATACTGAACATAATTATCATCTTCATTACTTTCGTTTAATAAACCAAGATTTTCAGCAAGTTGCATTGCTACATCTAGTAATCTTTCTTCGTCGTATGAAGTTGGAGAATAATCTCCTAAATTTACAATGATATCTAAATAAGAATCTTTTTTAATGCTTGAAATTGTTTCTTGATCTTTTATATTTCCAAGTTTTGCAATAGCGAACACAAGACCAATAACAATTACAAAAATTACTAATAATACTATTATATGTTTTTTATTCATACAATTTCCTCCTAAGTTAAAATAAAGATTTGCCTTGATGCAAAATTTATCTACCATAACTAACTACAGTTTTAAATAGACATACCTTAATTTTATCATATAAAAATTTTTTTGAAAGAAAAATTTTTAAAATAAATTCTTTTTTACTTTTTCATTTAGTTTTTTGTAAACATATTCATAAACCCAAGGCTCACTACATTCCTTTTCTATATCTTCAATTTTAATCCACTTTACTCCACTATTTTCATCTTCTTTGATTCTTAAAACAGATGATTCATCTGCTTCAAATAAGAAAACAACATTTAAATGAACATGAGAAGATACATAAGAACCACGTTTTATATGACCGTTTACAGTAATTATTTCGAGTGAGAATATATCATCCTTTATAGGTGTTAAATCGGTTAATCCCGTTTCTTCACCAACTTCTCTTTTTGTAACTGACAATAAATTTTCTTCTCCATCAGCGTGACCACCTGGCCAAGCCCAAGATTTATATATGTTGTGGTATATCATTAAAACCTTTGTATGTTCTTTGTTTAATACCCAAGCTGAAGATGTAAAATGACCATATTTATTTTCACGAGTTAAACTGTTATCAAAATTGTTTAAGTAACTTATCATAACTTCTTTGTCTTTTTCTTCTTGCTCATTGTATGGAATATACTTCATTAATTGCTCTTTTAACATAACATCACTCCTAATATCTAAAATTATTACTATAATACATTAGATTTTAATTGAAACATTAAATATAAGCAATCAATTTTTATATATTCGTTACACGAGATATAATTTAGGTTCTTATTTACACATTATGTCAAACATGGTATAATGTGAACGTTGATATCGTTGAATTTTGCTTCCCTAAAATGAAGAGGAGGAGATAAAGATGGCTTGTATAATAAATTGCGTTACTTCTTATCACTTTTACAAATAATTGTAATGGAGGGGAAAATATGGGGATGACCACAGCAAAAGTTGAGCACAGAAACTATGTTCCTACAGATTACATAGCTATAAATTTCTGTAAAGTTGAATTTTATGGCAAGCGAGAATTTGAAATGACTCAAAAATGGAAAGAAAAAGTAGACTTAAGAAGAAAACGGTATGGTGGTAATATTCAAAAAAATGAAGAGAAAATTAATGAACTTGTGAATGAACTAAAAAGAATTAAGAGTTTTCTTAAAACATCTAGACCTTTTTATCGAGTTTGGTGGAACAAAGAAGAGAAAGAAATGCTCAAGAGAACAGAAGAAATTACTGAAGAAATAGATGAGTTAGAAAATGAAAATAAAAAATTGAAGTATGATGTAAATTTTAATGCCTTTGAAATTTATCAAGAACTTGCAGAATTGTTAAAGAAAAACGGATTTATTTTTACAAATCTTATGACTGCTGGTAGGGAATGTCCTACAAAGTGTGAGACATGGGTATGTGAGGATGAAGATTAATTTTCTACATTATAGGCAAGGAGGAAAGAAAGCATATGGATAATGAATTTTGGTTTCGTCGACTTCGGTTCCCGTTTGATGAAAAGGATCTTTCACCAGCAGAATTGGAAAAGTTAAGGTTGGTGATGGAAACACGCCAAGAGGTAAAGGATGCGTATACGCGTTTGGAGAATGCAAGAAACTCAGCTAGAATGGTATATACTGTTAGAATGTATAAACATTCACAAGAAATTAAAAAATGCTTAGAAGATATTAGCTATCTTGAAGAAAAACTAGAGAATAAATTCCAAGAGTTATGCAACGTTGGAATTCATGCAACTAATTTTTCTTGGCTCAAATCAAGAAAAATACCTCGATATGTAGATGAAAAAGATTACATCGTTTATAACTGTCCCATATGTCATGAAGCAATGTTTGAAATTCGAAGTGGAGATGAGCAACGTATTAAGCATAATATGCTTTCTCAAAATCCGCATGAAGACGTTTTGTTTCCATATGATAGCATTGAATCTTTTAGCACAAACTTGAAAAGAAAAAATACCATATATAGTGGTAGGTTGGCTTTCTACAATGAAAATCGAGGAGCAATTTTTATTGGAAGAAATGTAGCTGAGACATTAAGAAAAATTTTGAAAACTCAAGAGTATAAGAAAATAAAAGATAGGAATAATGGAAAAATTGATGTTGATGAACTTATAGAAGATACTTTGAATCAGATTGATGTCTTAGAAAAAGTTACAAAAGATTACAAGAGATTGTTGGATGAAATCAAAATGCTATGTCTTATATTTGGTTATGATTTTGAAAGTTGGATGAAATATATTAACGAAAGTTAATAATATACTGCAAAAGAGGGTTTTTATAACCCTCTTTTTTGTGTACAATAATAAAATAGTAAAATTCACAATTCCTTTGGTGGAGATGAGGAGAATCGAACTCCTGTCCGAAAATTCTTCCACATGAACTTCTCCGAGTGCAGTTTGTTTTTTTAATTCCCTAATACAAACGCTAACAAACAAGCTTTTGTTTTAAGTAACTTTATAAATACCCATTATCTCAAAGTTTTGATAATTTCGTTTCCACTTTTAGATGACGCTTGTTCCTAATGAAAGTGGCACATCAGGACAAACGAAGCTGCAACTAGGCAGCTAAAGCAACTTTATTGTTGTTAATTATTTTAATTTCCACATTTTTTAGATGGCCAAGTGGAACTCCATCACTCGCTATTCATATTTCTAAATATCCGTCGAAACCTTTACATCCCCATGTACATACGTTTTCACTAACGTACTAAAGTAATTATAGCAAAAAAAAATTACTAATGCAAATTTTTATATACACTTTTTTTTGTTTGTGATATAATATGCACAGAGATACGCATAAGCCTACGGCTGTGCCTATAAGAAAGAAGGAGGTAAGAATATGAGTGCTGATAAGGCGATACAAATTAAAGGTGTTTTAAAGAGAAAACAAACTATTATCAAACATCAAAAAAGATTTAAAGTAATTTGTATGTTGACTGTAATTATGGCTTTTTGTGCATTATACATTTTTACCTATGCTAAGGAAACTGTGATTAATTACAATGAAAAAACTGCTAATTTAAGTGAAACGATTAAAGAGGTAGAGTTAGCACAAAAAGATATAAAAGATGCTCAAAAGGATATAGATGAACAAAAAAAGAAGATAGAAGAAGACCAAGAAGAATTACTTACAACTTCAGAATTGCTTGCAAAAAATAATCAATCAATTATAGAAGAAAATATAAGATTACAAGATACTTTGAAAAAAGCTGCTTCCGTAGGGATAAAGCCTCAGAACTATGGTGATGCAGATAATGTTGATGCTGCTGTTGATTATAGCAAATTAGAATACATTGGAGAATTTGAAGGAACAGCTTACACTCCTAGTCCAGAAGAATGTAGTAATAACTTAGGACTTACAGCTTCAGGAAAGCCTATTGTTGCTGGCGTTTCAATAGCTGTTGATACAAAGTATTGGAAGTTAGGAACAAAGTTTTATATAGAAGGATTAGGTTACGTTGTAGCAATGGATACTGGTAGTGCTGTAAAAGGAAAATACAGATTTGATTATGCTGTCTTTGATAAAAAATTTGCACTTAAGTTAGGAAGAAAAGATTGGAAGGTTTATAAAGTTATAGAAGAATAATAGATTAAGAAGGGGGATTTATATATGATGAAGATTTATAAGACTGATGAACAAGGTTTATTCATGGAAACAACAAAGCTTGAAAAAGGATGCTGGATAAACCTGATAAATCCCACATTGCAGGAGATAAATACATTATGCAATAGTATAGGCGTGCTAGAGGAATTCTTAAGATATCCATTGGACCAAGAAGAAAGAGCCAGAATTGATGCTGAAGATGATCAAACTTTGATAGTAATAGATTTGCCAGTAGTTGAAAAAGACGATAATAACTTGGGGGGATTTTCGACAATACCATTAGGAATGATTGTTGTTAGAGATGACTATTTTATTACGGTTTCAACGCAGGATAATCCAATAATTCGTGAATTTGTGGATTGCAAAGTAAAGGGATTTTTCACATTTAAGAAAACACGTTTTATCTTGCAACTACTATATAAGATAGCAACATATTATTTGACGTACTTAAAATATATAAATCGTGAAACAGATAAGGCGGAGCATAAACTTCAAAAATCAATGAGAAATAAAGAGCTTGTAAAATTACTTGAACTTGAAAAGAGCTTGGTGTATTTTACAACATCACTTAAATCAAACGAAGTAGTTATGGAAAAGCTTATGAGAAGTAAGTGCATAAAGATGTATGAAGAAGATGAAGACATATTGGAAGATGCAATCGTTGAAAATAGGCAGGCTATTGAAATGGGAACTATATATAGAGACATTTTAGGTGGAACAATGGATGCATATGCCTCTATAATTTCGAATAATTTGAATATTGTCATGAAGTTTTTAGCATCTGTGACTATTGTATTGTCAATTCCAACGATCGTTTCTGGTCTTTGGGGAATGAATGTTAAGGGCTTACCTTTTGCAACAAGTCCATATGGATTTTGGATAGTTTTAGGTGTTGTGATTGCTATCTCATTTACTGCTTGGCTTCTTTTAAAGAAAAAAGATATGTTTTGATAATGGATTACAGAATTAAAAATTGAAATATCGGAACTTTTGTTTGCGATTTCGTTGACAAGAACATATATTTGTGATACTCTCTTCCTTGATGATGGAGATTATATGATGAAATATATGTTGGAGGGATTGTATGAGAAGCACGCAAGCTACTGATAAGCAACAAAAGGTATTAGATTATGTGAAGGAGCAAATAAAAAGAGAAGGATATGCACCTTCTGTAAGAGAGATTTGCAAAGCGTTGGACTTAAAATCTACATCCACAGTTCATGGCTACTTATCAAGGCTTGAAAAGAAAGGTTTAATACAAAAAGCAGCTTTGAAACCAAGAACTTTACGAATAGTTGATGAAGAAGATGAGGAAAAACCTTTTTATACTTCTAAGGAAATGGTTGATGTTCCTATAGTTGGTAAAGTAACAGCAGGATTGCCTATATTAGCTGTTGAAAATATAGAAGACACATTTCCACTTCCAATAGATTTTGTTGGTAATTCTGAAACGTTTATGCTTAGAGTAAGAGGCGACAGCATGATAGATGCTGGAATACTAGATGGAGATTTAGTACTTGTAAAAAAACAAAATAACGCTGAAAATGGGGATATAGTTGTTGCATTAATAGAAGATGAGGCTACTGTTAAGAAATTTTATAAAGAAAAGAATTATATTAGATTACAACCTCAAAATCAGTTTATGCAACCAATAATTGTTCCAACATGTACGATATTAGGAAAAGTTGCAGGAGTATTTAGAAAAATTTAATTAATAATTGAACAAGAACTTCATTATAAAATAAAAATGAATAAAAAGAAAATCATCTCATAGAATATATTTGTGAGGTGATTTTTTATGTCTAAAAGTAAAAAGAATTTTTTAGGTCTAGATAATAGCGGAATAAGAACTAAGGGAAATGGTATAATTGAAGATGAAACAGAGTATGGTGAGTTTATTGCAACATTTGACGCTTGGATGACTCCAGAGGAACAAAAAAGAAGAGCAGAATATTTGCAGAATACTGGAAAGAAAGAAAAAAAATAAAACTACTTGTAAATTAACATAATTTGGTGTATCATATAGGGAGGTCAAAAAATTTTTAGGAGGTACACACATGGCGCGAGATCTTCGGTGTGTGAAGTGTGGTAAAGAGCTTGGACAGGTTTTTGAATTTTCTGCTCCGTATGGCTTCGATGCTAGCGAAAACCGTGAAACTGTAATGTGGAGTGCTGTCGGCATGGTAACAGAACGGTACAATTCGAGAAGGGGGATTACTTCTATATCGTGCACATCTTGTGGAACAAAGCAAGGCGTTGTTAAAAGAAAGGGTAGGACCTATATTAGAAAATATCCTGATAAGAAAAAGTAATTCTTATAAAGCAGTCATCTTGTATTAAGATGGCTGCTTTCCGCTTTTAGTAGAGAAAGAAAGTAGTTATTTTTTTGTTTTATTTAAAATAAAAAATAATTTTTGTTCATAATACAATACACTTTACAAATTATGTAAAATAAAGTATAATACTAACTGTTGTTAATACTTTTGGAGAACTTAAAGACTATAATAAGTCATAAGGAGGAGACTGGTGTGCAAAGAGAGAAAAGTGGATATTTTTCTGCGGCATTAACTTCTGCAATAACAATGGGGGTATGTACATATGCAATGATTAAAACTTTTAACAAACTTTTCGTTCAATTCGTTGGAAATGTTGTGCCTGAAGAGAGAATAAGTTTTATATTTAAAAACATGAATTCGGTAATGGGATATTTGGTAACAATTTTCATTTTACTTTGTGTGGCTTTTGGAGCATTGAGAACATTTGTAAGATTTGTAACTATGCGGAGACAATTAAGAAGCATGAATAAAAGTTTCAGCTACGATGTAGTACATGAACTCAAAAAAGAATCAACAGAACAGGAGGAATGAAAATGAATATACAGTGTGCCAATTGCCAAAGATGGTTAGGTGATGTAAAAAAATTCTGTAGTGCTTCTCTTGGACCTAGCTGTTTAGGAAATGAAACCTGTCATTTTATTGTTTGGAGTGATGACATACTTGAGTATGACAAAGACGGTGAGATTTTGACTGTTGTTTGTCCTAGATGTGGTCTCAAAAATGTATTTATTACTCATGATGATGGTAGCATTGAAGCTAGACTTAAATAAGTATAATGCCAAAAAGGACAGAAAATTTTATATTTTCTGTCCTTCTTGTATTATTTTAAGTATATGTAT
>ENA-ORSL01000698-ORSL01000698.1-human-gut-metagenome-genome-assembly--contig:-NODE-698-length-32784-cov-12.901739_pt1 | contig 32784 bp, 28 predicted proteins | sample MGYA00242190_ERZ509157 | MGnify/ENA primary metagenome ERZ509157 (study PRJEB26280, sample SAMEA2338664) | human gut metagenome | biome: human gut; feature: human-associated habitat; material: faeces...
TTGGCGTTCTGCTCATTTTGGTTTGCGCCATCGGTATCCGCAAGGGCGCGGTGGGCATGGTGCATCTTTACAGCCCGGAGGTGCAGGAGCGGTGCGTAACGCTGGGACTTACAACACACGCGAAAATCAAGCGAAATGCTTTGATTTTCAAAGCTGTCTGCGTCCCCGGATACATCGCCTATGTGCTGGTCTGCGTCTATGCGCTCAACGGCGCAAAGGGCTTCGTTCAGGGCTTTTGGCAGCTGCTGGTCATACTGTCCGTTATGAATCTCATAGACCGATTTTGGGTTGACGGCTATTGGGTAGGACATACGAACGCATGGGAAATTCCGGGAACGGAAGACCTGAAACCCTACATTACAGCCAAGGATAAGGGCAAAAAGTGGCTGTTCGGCACAATTGGTATGGCGGTCATTTCGGCAGCACTGGCGGCGATCATGATGCTTTTTATGGAAAGCTGAGGCGATAGAAATGCTGTTTCAAACATATGGCGACAGGAGGAATCCTGCCGTGCTGTTCTTTCATGCAATGGGTGTGACAGGAGCGAGCAGCGAACCGATTGCGAGGTATTTGCAGGATCGATATTTCTGCATCTTGCCCACCTCCACCGTTTACTGCGAGGGGCAGAAATATGTCAGCAAGCTGGACGAAATACGGCAGGTGGAGGACTTTCTGCATCGACAGGGCGTGGAGCGGCTGGCGATGGTGGTCGCTTCTTCCATCGGTGCAGACCTTGCCATGGCGTTTCTGACGCAGACGAAGCTGCCCGTGGAGCACGCTTTCTTTGACGGCGGGCAGTTCGCCCAAATCGGAAAGGGCACGCGCCGTATCATGACGCCGTTTCTGTATTTTGCCATCAAGAGCCTATATTGGTCGAAGGGCGGTACGCTGAAAAAGATACTGTGGTGTGACGACGACTCCATAAAGCCGTATTTTATAGCCGCAGGGAAAAATCTGACCTATACAAATTTGCGGCGGCAGATTTCGGACAGTCTGGAGGATAAACCCTTTCCGCCGCTTTCAAAAGAATTGCAAAAACATACCTATTTCGAGTTTGGCAGTATAGAAGATCATTTCAAATACCGTCAAGCAGTGATGGAAGCCTACCCCTGCGGCCATTATCCCGTGTTTGAGGGATACGATCACATGCAATATCAGATTCGCGATCCAAAGGGGTTCGCCGAAATGCTGGCACACATCGCCGAGCGTGACTGTATGCCGGAACTGCCATTTATCAGAAAGTGAGTGATACCCATGAAATACAAAATCGAGAAAAACACCGTACAGGAGACGCTGATCATTCCGCTGTATGCGCGGAAGGTCTGCTCAGAACTATACCCGAATCTTTACCGGGACGAAACAGCGGTTCGCCTGATTGACGAGATCGACTACGATTTTTCTGAGGCGGAGAAAAAATCCCACAGCCTGATGCAGCGTTTCGGTTCACTGGAGGTGGCCATGCGGCAGAATGACCTTGCTTTTGAGGTGCGGGATTATCTGAAATCTCACCCCAATGCGGCGGTGGTCAATCTGGGCTGCGGGCTGGACAGCACCGGAAGAAGCTGCGACAACGGCAGCTGTAAAATTTACAATCTGGACTTTCCCGATGTCATAGCCGTGCGTAACGAGCTTTTGCCCGCCGGGGAGAGGGAGAAAAATATCTCCTGCGACCTGAACGACACGGCGTGGTTTTCTGAAATCGATGCCTCCGGCGGCGCGGTGTTCTTTGCTTCCGGCGTGTTCTACTACTTTCTGACGGAACAGGTCAAGGCGCTGGTGCAGCGAATGGCAGACGCTTTCCCCGGCGGTGTGCTGGTGTTTGACGCTGCAAATCGGACGGCGGTGAAGATGATTGCAAAAACATGGCTCAAAAGCGCGAAAATCAAGGATGTGGGCGCGTATTTCGCAGTTTCGGACGCTCCCCAAGAGATCAGTGCGTGGGATAGCCGCTTGCAGGTCACCAGCCGAGGCTATATGCTGGGCTACAACGACTTGAAGGACCCTTCCATCGGCGGCTTTTTCCGGCTTCTTGCAAAAGTCGGTGACAGAATGATGAAGATGCAGATTGTAAAGATCAGATTTGGAGGCAAGCAATGAAAACTCTGGTATATGGTGCAGGGGTTTTAGGGTAGTCGAAGTGATAGAAAAATCTATAAAGATGTGGTATAATACTTTTGATTAAAAACAATAAATGAGAATTTGTGGAGGTAAGTATGATAGTACCTGTAGATGAAACAAATCTTCTTCAAGCCGCAACCATCCATTCAATATCCTGGAAGGAATCGCATCGTGCATTTTGTACTCCTGATTTCATAGAAACGCACACGCCAGATCGGCAACGGGAGTATTTGAGAAACAAGATGAACAACGGAACAAAGCTCTATATGCTTGTAGAAGAAAAACCAATAGGGGTTGTTTCTGTAACAAAGGGTTTAATAGAGGATCTTTATATTCTTCCAGATATGCAAAACATGGGTTATGGAACGAAATTGTTACTATACGCAGTAGGCCAATGTACGGATACCTCTACGCTGTGGATCCTTGAGAATAATATAAATGCTGAGAGACTCTATCGTCGAATAGGCTTTAAGGAGACAGGGAGAAAGAATGCAATAACAAATAAACTTGATGAGATTGAGTTCGCATTGACATAAATTCCAGTTTGTCGAACTGAATATGGTGCAGGTGTTTTAGGATAGTCGAAGTGGTAGAAAAATCTATAAAGATATGGTATAATACTTTTGCTCGTGAGAGACAAATCGAAGTTTGCAGGAGGATAAAATGAAGATTATTGATCTTATTAACCATAGGCATAGCTATCGTGGAAAATACAAACCAATTTCTGTTCCACGGGAAGATTTGATTACAATTATGCAGGCGGGATTAAATGCCCCTTCTGGCTGTAACAAACAGACAACAAGTTTAATTGCTGTAGATGATAAAGATATATTGCAAAAACTGCATAATGTTATAAATCCACCTGTAGGAGAAACTGCGCCAGCTATAATTTGTGTTTTAACACAGAGAATAAATGCATATAGAGATAAGTGTTTTGCAGTTCAGGACTATTCCGCAGCTATTGAAAATATGTTGCTTGCATTGGTGGAACTAGGGTATCAAAGCTGTTGGTATGAAGGACATATTACAGACGAAGATAAAATAGGTTATCAAATGGCGCAAATTTTAAATGTTCCTGATGATTATGAATTGGTCTGTTTTCTTCCGATTGGTATTCCAGAAGAAGAAAACATTTTGCCTAAAAAACGCCCTTTTGAAGAAAGAGCGTGGTTTAATACGTTTCCCGTTGATAAAAGATAAATTCCGATTTGTCGAACTGAATATAGCGTACATAGCCGCTTGGTTTTCAAAAGAAATCAGTCGGCTATTTCTATTTTGAAGGATCTTTTCGTTTCCGGGTTTGTCACGGACAGGGCGGGAAAGCGGGTTCAAACACGGCATACCGTTTCGTTATAATAGAACCGAAGAATAATTCTGCAGAGCAAAGGGGGACGCGTATGAAAAATGGGAAACGGGCGGTAAGCTTTATTTTGGCGGTGGTGCTGTTGTGCACATCGTTTGCAGGATGCGGCATGGTGCAGCAGGACAAGGCGTATTTGGAGCAGGTGGCGGCGGCCGTGACGGAGACGCAGAGCATTTTAAAGGACGTGGAAGCTGCGGCGGACGAGCTTTCCGGGCAGAGCAGCATTGTGTATGAGAATTCTGTGAATGCAGAGGGCTTTGACGTGCTGGACGAGTATTATACTTTGTGCACGGAGAAACTAAACGCGCTTAACGACGCGGTGGGCGCGGTGCGGCAGCAGATGCAGAGCCTCGAGCGCTGCGACGCGCCGAAGACCGAAAAAGGCAAGGCTGTGGAAGCGGAGCAGAAGGCTTACTTTGAGGACGCACTTGAGGTGATCGGCGGCATTCAGGAGGCGCTGATATTTTACACGGCGCAGTATGACGCTTTGCAGCCGCTTGTAACGGCTACGGTCGGCGACCGCAGCGACGAGCAGGCGTACCTCATTTCCGTTTACGAGGCGGCGGGCAATGTGAAAACGGCACTCAGTACGTTGGACACGCCGGAGTGGCTCAATGATCTGTGGCCGAAATACGTTGCGAACCTTGATGTGATGACGAAATACATGGAATCGCGCTCGTGGGGCCTTGCATGGTCGGACGTTTTGAGACTGTATTCCGCAAACCAGCTCATCTCGCGCGTGGGCATTACTTCCGGGCGGCACGAGGAGACGATGTTCGATTTATACAGCCGCGAATATAACCACGCCGCGTTTTTGCTCGATGAGAACCTTGACGCGTATGCGGATGAGATTCTGGCGGCCTGCGAGGGCGGCAAAGATGTTGGCGCGTATGACGCGCAGGCGCCGATCGTGTTCTCGGACTACTCGACCGTGGAGGAGATTTTTCCGAATTTGTACCCCTCGATGGACTCGGCGATCAACCTGCTTTTATATACGGACAAGGGCTACACCGACGTGATGGTGACGGCGGAAATTGCGGGCTTTACGCAGAAATATGAGCAGAAAGTGACGCTGACGCCGGAGATGACGTATTTGATGATCAAGCCGCCGGTGCTCACCGATATGCCCGACCTTTCAACGACGAAGGACACGCAGATGACGCTGCGTGTGGAAAACACGATTACGGGCGAGGCGATCATTCAGGAGACGAAGAACATTGAGCTGCACAGCGTATACGATTATAAAAATTACAGCGATGAATTCGGCATCATCCAGAACGACAACATCTTGGCGTGGATGACGCCGGAAACGGACGGCATTTTGCAGGTGCGCCGTAATGCAGTATCGTGGCTGGAGCAAAGCTTCGGCACGGAATACGGTATGCTGCCGGGGTATCAGCCGGCGTACGGCTTTACGTCCGACCAAGGCGCGTACATCACGTATTATCAGGTGGCGGCGATACAGAGCGCCATCAGCAACATGGGCGTACGCTACAACATGGGGCCGTATTCGTTCAGTGCGAGCCAGCGTGTTTTGATGCCCGACGCAGTTTTAGAGAACGGCTCCGGAATTTGCATCGAAACGGCGGTTTTAATGGCGAGCGTGCTGGAATCCGCAAGCATGCACGCGATGATTGTGTTCACGCCGGGACACGCGCAGACAGCGGTGGAAACGTGGAGCGGCTCCGGGCAATACTTCCTTATTGAGACGACGATGCTGCCGTTTACGGCGACGCAGGACGCGCTGCAGTCGCTCATTCAGCCACTGAGCGCGGAGGAATGGGCGAACTACTTGTACAACAAGGAGCAGGAGGCGCAGCAATCCGGCGGCATGGTGTATGTGGTGGATTGCGATTTAGCGCCGGTGCTGAACATTCAGGGATTAAACTACTGAGGAGACAAACATGACACGAACGAAACGAATGACGGCGGCTGTGCTGACGCTTGTATTGCTTTTGAATTTTGCGGGCTGCGGCGCGAAAAACGCGCTGTTTGACCAAGTGAGCGGCGCGGGAAAATTTGCGGCGAAAAGCCTGACGATTTACGAAGAAAAAGAAAGCTTTGCGGCGGAACCGAAAACGGTGCGGGACGCAAAGCAAGCGGAAGAAATTTTTGGCGCGTTGAAAGATGTGACGCTCGGCGAAGTTGTAAAGACGGACGACAAATACACGCGGTATATTTTTACATTTGCGGACGCAAGCGGCAGCAAAATGAGCTTTACGCTGCGTGAGGACGGGTGTGTTGTATTAGGCGGCAAGACATATGATGCGCTCGGCACGGACACGGTGTTTGAGGCGGCGGGGATAGACCCGGACGAGGAGACGGCGGAATCAAAAACGGAAGCGTTCTCCGAAGCTTCAAATGCGCAGACGGAGCCTGAAGTGACGCCCGAGCCAGAAGCGACCGTGACCCCGGAGCCGACGGCGGAACCGACACCTGAAGCGACGTACACGTTGGTCGATTACGACGGCGGGGTGTTCACGATGCAGCTGCCGCAGGGGTGGCAGATTATGACCGGCGGCGAATACGCGGGCTATTCCATCCGCGCGTGGGACCCGAATGACCCGGATGTGCAGATCTTCTATTACGGTGAGCTTGGCCCGTACTTTAAGAGTGCGGAAGCGAAGGCGCAGTATCAATCGATGAGCACGAGCAATGACCCGCTGACATATTTGCCGGTGCTGGAGGACCCGACGCTTGCGGGGTGCTTAAACGCGATGGACGATTACCAAGACGCTTACGACGGCATCATGCCCCAGAGTTTTGCATTTGCAAAAATTCAAAACATGACAGTTTTGAGCGAAACGCCCATTACGACGCCGCTTGCAAGCTATGCGGTTTCGGAAGCTTCAATCTTAGCGAGCCTTACATCGGAAACAGGGGCGGCCTGCACGGGTATGTTTGAGGGCAGCATTTTAGACGCGGGCGGCTATGAAATCAACGGTGTGGACGTGACGCCTTCACGCAGTGCCTCGAACATTTTCGGCATCATTGCGCCGGAGGGAAAATTTGAGACGGTGGCGCCGATCTTGATACAGTCTTTGACGAGCTTTACATTTACGGACGAGTACATCCAGGAAGCGATACGGCAGGGAAACATGCAGGCAGAAAACGCGGCCGAGGTTTCGCGCCGGAATAACGAAATGATGGAGCGTGTTGTGAATGATTTTTGCGAATATATTCGGCAGTAAACGGCGATTTGCGCCGCGAACGTTGCAAAACTTTTAACCACCGTTGACGCGGGTGGCGGTTAATCCTCAACGTAAGGCAAGATCATGTTTTGGAAGGCGCTGAGCATTTTACTGTGGCGAATGACGAAATGGATGGCGGGGGCTTTGCTTTTGGACAGCATGACCCACTCGTTTTCGTGAATTTGAATTTGGATATTGCGGAACGCGGGTTTCTCCGCAAAACGGACGGTGTAGTTTAGGTGCTGTTCAGCGAATATTTTGGTGGCTTTAAGGTGCGCTGTGTATTCTTCATAGGTGTACGTGACGGTGTTTTCGATGAATGCGTTTGAAAGCGAGAGCGTGAGGGGGCTTGCCCGGAACGCTTCTTCGCTTACATGCGGGAGCTCGTCGATGACGGTGTTTGCAGTGAGAATTTGCTCGATATTTTCCGTTTGCTGTTTGCGTGTGGCGTTGATGCTTTCTGCGTCTGCTGCCGACATGCCGCTGCGCTTTAGAATGCGTCCGAGCAGATCTTCCGGCATGGTATAAAGCGGCGGGGCGGAGAGAATGTTTTGCCGTGCGCCGACGGTGGCTGCGTCGTTTTTGAGGAATGCGCGGAACAGATCGGCCTGTGGGGCTTTATAAATTTCCATTAAGGGCTGCGCTTTTTGCAGCAGGTGGTCTGCGATGCGGCGGCTGTGCTGCACCTCTTCACGGTTATTCGTGAAATGGTAATGGCCGTCTTCGTGAAAGCCGTTTATGCACTCGCCGGTGAGCGCGGCGGCGCCGGAGACGTAATGAAAGTGGCAGTATACGGTGTTCTGCACGCCTTTTAAGTAGTACGGCGAGACCTGCCCCGTCATGTAAATGGGGATCCAGCTCTCTAACCCGAGCATCATTTCTTCAAACGGGCGGTCTATGTTGTGGATTATATCGAGATGCAGTCCTTTTCGGAGCGCGACGGCGATGCCGAACATCCATTTTTTACCGAAGTCGAGATCTTCCGCCATATCGGCCATGGGCATATCGCTGCACATGAAAACGGGGGCGGCGGATTTGGAAAGCGCGGTCGCCTTGAAAAAATCGAGCTCGCCCTGCTTCATTTCCTCTATGCCGTAGTAATTGCGCGAGGCAGGGAATCGGAACGGGAGCGAAGGTACCTTAATCTCCCCAAAATGAATGGCTTCGATATATTCATTGAGGTCGAAGGTATCGAGATGCGCGAGAAATTTGGAGACGGACTCGGCATCGCGCTGCTTTGCGGTGCACAGCCACTCCATGAGGAGCGCAGTGTATTGCTCGGGCTTTGTAGGTTGCTCTGCGGGTGTACCGACGAGCGCGCAGAGGGCTTCTTTTTGGTCGTTTTTCAGGCACCGCCTTGTGACATAGCGGCAGACCTGCGTGATGAATTCCTCTGTGTTTGCGGGTTTTCTCTGTCCGGAGCAGACGCGGGAGAGGTAGGATGCGTCGAAATTCATGGCGCGGGAAAGCTCTGCGTAGCTGATGCCGAATGCGGTGAGCAGGTTTTTGAGGTTTTGAACGGCGCTGTCAAAATCGGATTTTTCGGTGTGCAGGGAAGCGCGGAGGGCGCAGAGAACTTCGTCCTCCGAAAAGCCGGGAGAATAATCGCTTTCGGCGGCGATGGCGCAGATGCCCTGTGCGAGCCGCAGAAGCTGTTCGCTGTCCCTGCCGGGTTCGCGCTCGCCGGAGCGGTAGCGGCTGATGGCGGCATCCGATATGCCGGAGGCGGCGGAAAGCGTTTTGGCGGAGCAGCCGAGTGTTTCGATATATAAATTGAGACGGTCACAAAATTTCATGCGGGTTCCCTCCGTATGCTTGATTTAAGGCGATTATACCACGCTTCGACCGAAACCGCCATAAGCGAACGCAGTGGGTTTTGACATTTTCCGGCGTGTCAATGACCAAACCGGGAAAACGCTTTTTTCGGTTACGGTCGTTTGGTAGGATAGGGGATAGAAAAGGGGGCGGGAAAATGAAGCGATGCGGTTTTATTTTGCTGTGTGCGCTGGTCGTTTCGTGCGTGCTGCTTGCGGGCTGCGGAGGAAAGACGGCGGAAAGAAGCGAAGCCGGCGAGGTGTTTGCGTTTTGCGGCGGCGAAGCAGAGAATTTCGCAAAGACATTTGACGTGAATGAGATGAACTGCATGGAATATCGCTACACGATGGACACGCCCGTTTCCTGCCGCATCACGGACAAGGCGGCGATGCAAACGATTTTTGACGCACTTTGCGAGGTGAAAATCGGCGACAGAACGGACATGCGTGCAACGGACAGCGAGCAGAGTTTGACGTTTGTGAAAACAGACGGCACGACGTGTGTGATACGGTTTGAGCAGCGGAACCTGCTGTATGAAGAAGACGCTTATCAACTGGAAAATGATGCGGCGCTTTGGAAGGCGCTGCGCGAAGCGAAATAGAAATGGGGGAACGACATGAAAGAGTCGAGAGTATTTGAGCTGAACCAAGTGACTGCAGAGCAGGTTTTGGAGGCTGTGACGACGTTTTTGCGCGGAGAAAAGGGCATGGAGGTGCAGAGCGTGGCAACGCCGAACGGGTACCTCATTCAGGCGGCGCAGGCCGATACGCTGCGCACGCTTTCCGGCATGAAGCTGGCGACGACGGTGGAACTCACGGTAAACGGCACGCAGCTCAATGTGACGCTCGGCGAGGGCCAGTGGGCGGACAAGCTGGGCGCGGGCGCCGTGGGGATTTTTCTGCTGTGGCCGCTGGCGGTAACGGCGGGCATCGGCGCGTATAAGCAGAAAAAGCTGCCGAGCGAGATTTTTGAGGTGGTGTACCGCTGCACGATGGGCGAGCCAACGAGCTTCCGGACGGCGGGCGTACCCGTAAATGCGGCGCCGACAGCTCCGGCGGGGGCAGTCTGTCCGCAGTGCGGGGCGCAGATCTTCGCAAACGCGAGGTTTTGCAGCGCTTGCGGCGCAAAGCTACAAACGGTGTGTCCGGGCTGCGGCGCGCCGGTGAAGCCGGGCAGTAAATTCTGCTCGGAATGCGGGCAGGCGCTCTCCTGATTTATATATCCCAAAACGGCGGCGTGGAGCTTAGATGGCTTTGCGCCGCCGTTTTTTATGCGTATGTTTTGTACTGTGTGGAGTGAAGCGGTTGAAATCTTCGGCGAATTCTTGTATGATAAGGGAAAAGAAAGGCGGGGATGAAGATGAATATCACGGTTTATCTCGGTGCGAACGCAGGCAATGACCCCAAGCTGCAAGAGGCGGTGGAGGCGCTCGGCAAGTGGATCGGCGAAAACGGGCATGACCTCATTTACGGCGGCTCAAAATGCGGGCTAATGGGGTCGATCGCCGAAAGCGTGCTGCAAAACGGTGGCAAAGTGACCGGCGTGGAGCCGCAGTTTTTTGTGGACTCCGAGCTGCAGCACGACGGGCTGACGGAGCTTATTGTGACAAAGGACATGACGGACAGAAAGACGAAAATGATTGAGCTCGGCGACGCGTTTATCGCGTTCCCGGGCGGCACGGGCACGCTGGAGGAAATTGCGGAAGTGATGTCGAAGGTATCGCTGAAGCATTTAGACGCGCCGTGCATTCTTTATAATCTGAATGGATATTACGACGGGCTGAAGGCGCTTTTAGGCCATATGATCGAGATGGGGCTTTCGACCAAGGAGCGGCAAGAGGGCATTTATTTTGCCGACACATTAGATGAGATCGAACGCATTTTAGCGGAAAAGTGAGGGATATACATACCGAACATTGCATGGAACGCGAAGGAATATCAGCAGATTTTTTTGTTTGTGCCGTTTTACGGCGAAGCGGTGACAGAGCTTATCACGAAGCCGCAGTGAGCGAAAAAGCGACACCTGACGGTTTCCGGGCTTGTGCGGTGGGAGTTCGTCCGCTATAATAAAAGCAGAACGAGCGCAAAGGAGTGCTGCTTTATGGCAAAGACGAATAAGACACCGAAGGCGGAGGACAACGCCGAGCTGCGGACGATCTCACTTTTGAAAATTCTGAACACATACAGCGACGAAAACCACGAGCTTTCTACAAAAAACATTATGGATAAGCTTCAAAAGGAATGCGGCGTTACGGTGCACCGCACGACCGTCGGCAAGAACATCAAGCAGCTTGCGGACTGCGGCTTTGATATTTACACGCACAAGACGACGCAGAACCGCTATTACCTTGCGAGCCGCTTATTTGAGATGCCGGAATTGAAGCTGCTTGCGGACGCGGTGGAATCTGCGGGATTCATCACCGAAAAGAAAAGCGAGGAGCTGATTGAAAAGCTTTGCCGGCTGACGAGCGTTTATGAGGCCGAGGCTTTGCAGGAGGGATTTTGCGCGAACAACGGGAAATCCTGCAATGAGAGCATTTACTACATTGCGGACACGATCAACGCGGCTATTGCGAAGCGGAAGAAAATTGCGTTTTACTATTTTCATTACGGTCCGGGCAAGAACCGTGTGCTGAAAAACGACGGGAAGCCGTATGTTTTCAGCCCATATAAGCTTGTTTGGAATACAGATGAATATTACGTTGTGGGGTATTCCGACAAGCACGAAAAGCTTGTGAGCTTCCGCGTGGACCGCATTGACCGTTGCCCGGAGATTTTAGATGAGGACGCGGAGCCGCGGCCCAAAAAAGAGGAGTTGATGCGGCATATCCGCACGATGACAAGCATGTATGACAGCCGCCGTGAGCGCGTGACGCTTTTGTGTGACAACGCGATGATGAATGCGGTGGTGGACGCATTCGGCGAAGATGTGGAAACAAAGGCCTTTGGCGATGACGCGTTTACCGTGGAAACGGAGACGGCGGCAAGCCCTGTCTTTTACCGCTGGGTGTTCGGCTACGGTGGGAAAATCCGAATCACGGAGCCGGAAAACGTGAAAAAGGAGTATGCCGAAATGGTGAAAAGCGCGGCAGAGGGGCTTTTACTTTTGTAATCGTCTGAAAATTTTTACGCTATGGCTTGCGTTTGGCGCTCTGTTTTGGCGAAACGTGAATAAAAAACACGCCGACTTCCTGTATCCGCAAGTAAAATCAAGCAGAGTGCGCTTTTCTGCGGTATACTGAACGGGAAGCAGAAAGGAAGCGGTGAGCATGTGTGTATGGTACAAAAGCATTCAAACGCTTGTGGAGGAGATTGACCGGTGCGGCGCGTAAAGTAAACAGCAGTCCGACCTTTGGCAGTTTGATGCACAAAGGTCGGGCCTTTTTTTGTGTTGAAGACGGAACATGAATGTGCTATAATGAACCATAAGATTTTGGGAAAGGGTCCGGCAATGTATAACTCCAAACGATTCGAAACGGTGAAGAATATGAGGGAAAACAAGAAAATATCGAATGCCGTGCAGGCGTCCATCGGCGTGCTGGCCGTGGTTTTGGCGGCGCTGATCGTTTGGATGATGGTGCTGGTCTCGGGCATTCAGGGCACGGCGCGCGTGGTGAACTATGCGGGCCTTGTGCGCGGCGAAACGCAACGCCTTGTCAAAATGGAGATTGCGGGTCAAGCGGAGGACGGGATGATGGAGAGCGTGGAATCGTTCATCAACGGTCTGCGCTTCGGCGATGACGAGCTTACCCTTGTGCGATTGGACGACAAGAGTTTTCAGACGAAAATGGAAGAGTTGGCTTCTTGCTTTGAAAGCCTGAAGCAGGAGATTTATCTTGTGCGCGAAAAGGGGTTTGAGGAAACCGACATCATCGACAAAAGCGAAAAGTTTTTCGACGTTTGCGATGAAGCGACGGGCCTTGCGGAAACCTATTCGCAAAAGCGCGCGTCCTCTTTGGCGGTTTTGGAGCGGTACATCACGGCGGACATCGTAGTTTTGATGATGCTGATCGGTTATGAGTTTATCAAGGCGCTGCACTACACCGCCATGAACCACGCTTTGCAGAAAAAGGTGTACATGGACGAAGCGACGGGGCTGCCGAACAAAAATAAATGTGAGGAGCTGTTGAGCGCGCCGGAGATGATCACGATGCCCGTGGGTGTTTGCAGCTTTGACCTCAACAATTTGAGACGCATCAACAACAGCATGGGCCACGAAAAGGGCGACGCGTACATCCGCATTTTTGCGGAACTGGTGCGCGAGGCGGTGCCGGCGCATTACTTTGTGGGTCGCGCGGGCGGCGACGAATTCATCGCCATTATGGACGGCGCGGACAAGAAAGAAATGCAGCGGTGCTTACAGCTCATCCGCGACCGTGTGGACACGTACAATGCGGCGAACCCCGATTTTCCGGTGAGCTACGCGGTTGGCATTTCGGTCTCCGACGAGAACGAAAACTGCACGATGCGCGATTTGTATATCTTCGCAGACAAAAACATGTATATCAACAAAAACCACGTGAAGCGCGAGGAAGCATTGGCCGAAAAGAAGCTGGATCGCAGGCTGCTGAAAAGCATGAAAAAATACGGCAGCAACTTTTCCGATTGCCTGTACTGCGATGCAAGGCAGGACGCTTACCGGGTGATTCGTGCAAGCGAGGCGTTTTTCCTTGCGGCGGACGGCAGTTATTCCGGCGCTGTGGAGCAGATTGCAGAAGAACGCGTGGCGCAGGAAGACCGCAAGGCGGTGCGCAGCAGATTACAGCTGACGGCGCTGTGCGAGGCGCTTTCCGAAAAGAACCGCGTGGTGGAATTGCAGCACAAGATTTTCGGCGAGAACAGTGCCGACTATGGGCGACTGACGGCGATTTTTGTGGATGCAGACCCGGACGGCACGCTGCACCATTTCTTGCTGGCGTTTGAGACGATTGACAGTGCGCAGCCGGAGACGGACGCCAAGCAGCAACTGACGCAGTATTACGAGCAGCTGAAGCAGTCTATTTTGGAAAACGACAGTTACGTGGATGCGATGCTGGAGACTGCGGATGCGGTATACTCCGTGAATCTGACGGATGATCTGGTGGAGCGCGATTTCCGTCGTGAACGCGGCGCAGACATCTTTATTGAGGACTTGAAAACACCGTGTCCGTACGGCGAATATTGCCACCGTCATTCTATGCTGATTTTGCCCGAAACGATGGGCAGCTATCGGTTGATCGACACGGCCGAAAAGCTTTTGGAACGCTATGCGAGCGGAGAAAAGCAGGTGACGGTGGAATACTGTGAGCGCGTATCCGGCAGCGAGACACGCTGGATACAGAAAACGGCGCTGATGATGTCTTCACGCGTATACGATGCGAAGAGCGGTGAGGAAAAGCCGATGATCCACAGCCTTGTGCTACTGAAAAACACCACGGAGTTCCATGCACAGGAGCAGAAGGAGCACGAGCGCTTGCGGGCTGAGGTGGACGAAGCAACGCTGGCGAATAAAGCAAAGACGGAGTTCCTTTCCCGCATGAGCCACGATATCCGCACGCCGATCAACGGTGTGATGGGTATGCTGGAGATTATCAAGAAAAACCGTGAAGATCATGAGCGCGTGGACGACTGCCTTGAAAAGATCCATGTTTCCTCCGAGCATCTGCTGTCGCTCATCAACGATGTTTTGGATATGAGCAAGCTGGAATCCGGCCACATGGAGCCGGAGCATGTGCCGTTTGACCTTGACGATTTGATGAAGAACGTCCGCGCACTGAACGAAGCGCAGGTGGCAAAAACGAGTATTGTGTATACCTACAGCAAGATTTCGTTTGCGCACGCAAAGCTTATCGGCAGCCCGCTGCATCTGCGGCAGATCTTATTGAATCTGTTCAGCAACGCGGCAAAATACAATAAAGAAAACGGCACGATTGAAACGTATGCGGAGGAGATTGCCTGTGACGAAAACACGGCGACATTCCGCTTTACAATACGTGATACGGGCATCGGTATGAGCGAAGATTTTGTGAACAACGAGCTTTTTGAGCCGTTTACACAGGAAAATCAGAGCGCCCGCACGCAGTATCAGGGCACGGGCCTCGGCATGTCTATCGTGAAGGAGCTCATCGAGAAGATGAACGGCACCATCACGGTGGAAAGCGTGCTCGGCGAAGGCTCTGCGTTTACGGTGACGCTGCCGTTTGAAATTGACAAGCATCCCTCTGCGCAGGCGGCGGCGAATGGCGCGGCGGACGAAACAGCTCTGCACGGGCTGAAAGTGCTGCTGGCCGAAGACAACGAACTCAACATGGAGATTGCGGAATTCTTCCTGGAAGACATGGGTGCCGAAACGATGCAGGCGTGGAACGGCAAAGAGGCCGTGGAGGCCTTCCGAAACTCCGCGCCGGGCGAGATCGGCGTGATCTTAATGGACATCATGATGCCGGTGATGGACGGCCTTGAGGCGGTGCAGCGCATTCGTGCGCTGGATCGGCCGGATGCGAAAACGGTGCCGATCATCGCGATGACAGCGAACGCGTTTTCGGAAGATGTGGAGCGCAGCCGCAAAGCCGGTATGACGGAGCATCTCTCGAAGCCGCTGAATGCCGAAACGCTGAAAAAAGCGATCTTACGGAACATATAACCCGTGCGGTAAAGACAAATATTCGTTAAGGGCGGCGAAGAGCTGCCCTTTTTTCGTGTACCGACACTTGATTTTTCTTTTTGTTGTGGTATACTCATTTGAGAATATTAGAATCAATTCTAAAACAGGGAAAAGAGGGGTATAAATGGCAAACCGCAACGAAAAGGAGGCCTCGCGCAAGCGAATTCTTTCTACCTGTGTGCGTCTGTTTTTGGAGCAGGGGTTTAAGCATACACCGCCGAAGCAGATTTTGACGGAAGCGGATGTTTCCGCGGGCACGTTCTATAATTTGTACCGCACGAAAGCCGGTGTGCTCACCGAGCTGACCGAGTTCATGTTTCAAAATCAGTTTACTATCGCGGGGCAGATTGCACAGGGGGAGACAGACCCCGTAAAGCTCTACGCGGTGGAGACGGCAATTCAGCTGACGCTGGCAGAGCTGAACGAGAACCTGCGCCAAATTTACGTGGAGGCGTACACGCTGCCGGAAAATTTGGAAATCATCCACAGGATGACGGCCGAGATGCTGCACCGTATTTTCGGCGCGTATATGCCCGGGTACAGTGTGAGCGATTTTTATGAGTCGGACATCGGTTCGGCGGCGATTATGCGCGGATATATGGCGCGTCCGTGCGACGTGTATTTTACGCTGGAACGCAAGTTAGAGCGCTTTTTGCAGCTGACACTGCGCATTTATTGCGTGCCGGAGGAAAAACAGCGGGAGGTTATGGCACTGATTGCGAGCCTCGACATCCGTGCCATTGCAAACGAAGTGATGCAAAAGCTGTTTGCCGCGCTTGAGATGCACTATGAATTCACGCTCGGCGAAGAGGCAAAGCAAATTTGATTAAAAAAGAGCCGCACAGACGGATATGCACCCGGTTTTCTGGGCACAGGTTCAAAATTGAAAAACAGGTTTCCATCAAGGATGCTTCCCTGAATTCAGAGGAAAGCGCAAATATTTGTTGAGTATGCTGTCGAAATTCATTGAAAACAGCAAAATTCTGTGCTAAACTTAGAGCATAAACACCGGGCGGAATATAACGTGCGGAAACCATTGAAAAGGAGCAATTATTTATGGGTCTTATTAAAGCAGCTGTCGGCGCTGCGGGCGGTGTTATGGCGGATCAGTGGAAAGAATTTTTTTATTGCGAATCGATGCCGAAAGAGGTGCTTGTCACAAAGGGTGTAAAGCGCACGAGCGGGCGTTCCTCCAATACGCGCGGCAGTGACAACATCATCACGAGCGGCTCCGGCATTGCAGTGGCAGACGGCCAGTGCATGATGATCGTGGAGCAGGGCAGAGTGGTGGAGCTTTGCGCGGAGCCGGGCGAATTCACCTATGACGCTTCGAGCGAGCCTTCTGTTTTCTCCGGCTCTCTCAGTGCGGGCATTAAAAATACCTTTGCGCAGATTGGCAAGCGTTTTACGTATGGCGGCGATGCCGGCAAAGATCAGCGCGTATATTATTTTAATACGAAGGAACTCATCGACAATAAATTCGGCACGCCGAATCCCATTCCGTTCCGTGTGGTCGATAACAAGATCGGGCTGGACGTGGACGTTTCCGTCCGCTGCTCCGGCGTATATTCGTACCGCATTGCGGACCCGCTTTTGTTCTACACGAATGTGTGCGGCAATGTGGAGCAGGAATATACCCGCGACGAATTGGACAGCCAGCTGAAGCACGAGTTCATCAGCGCTTTGCAGCCGGCGTTCGGCAAGCTTTCCGACCTCGGTTTGCGTCCGAACCAGATTGTGGCACACAACACGGAGCTGGAAGACGCCATGAATACGGCGCTTTCCGCGAAATGGGGCGAGCTGCGCGGCTTGACGGTCGTCAGCATTGCGCTTGGCTCTGTGACACTGCCGGACGAGGACGCCGAGATGATCAAGCAGGCACAGCGCACAGCGATGATGCGCGACCCGGCTATGGCGGCGGCCACGCTCGTCGGCGCACAGTCGGACGCGATGAAAACGGCCGCGGGCAACTCTGCCGGTGCTATGAACGGCTTTATGGGCGTAAATATGGCTATGAATGCGGGCGGCATGAACGCACAGGCGCTGTACGGCATGGGTCAGCAGCAGGCGGCGCAGGCTGCGGACAGCTGGAAGTGCGCGTGCGGCACGGTGGTCAACGGCAATTTCTGCCCGAATTGCGGGGCAAAGAAGCCGGATAACGACGGCTGGACCTGCTCCTGCGGTAAAGTGAACAAGGGCAATTTCTGTGCAAACTGCGGCGCGAAAAAGCCGGAGGGCTTACCGAAGTACCGCTGTGACAAGTGCGGCTGGGAGCCGGAAGACCCCGCGCACCCGCCGAAGTTCTGCCCGCAGTGCGGCGACCCGTTTGATGAAAATGACCGTGCCTAAAGGTTGCGACCTGCGTTGAACTGTGAGGAGATGAGAGCAAATGGCGGCAATTAAAGAATATAAATGCCCGTGCTGCGGCGGCGCTGTGGAATTTGACAGTAAAATTCAGAAGATAAAGTGCCCGTACTGCGACACGGAGTTTGACACCGAAGCGTTTACCGCGCACGAGGAAGAAGTACAAAATGCAAAGCCCGACGAAATGGACTGGGAGACCACGGCCGGCGGCGCGTGGGAGCAGGGCGAAGAAAGCACGCTGCGCAGTTACGTGTGCAACTCCTGCGGCGGAGAGATCGTCTGCGATGAAAACACGGCGGCGACCTCCTGCCCGTACTGCGGTAACCCGGTTGTGATGATGGGGCAGGTGAGCGGCGCTTTGAAGCCTGATTACGTGATTCCGTTCAAGATCGACAAAAAGGCGGCAAAGGAAGCCTTGCAGCGGCATTATAAGGGCAAAAAGCTGCTGCCGAAGATTTTCAAAAAAGAGAACCATATCGATGAAATCAAGGGCGTTTACGTGCCGTTTTGGTTGTTTGATGCCGATGCCGATGCGGATATTCGCTATAAAGCGACGCGTGTGCGCACCTGGAGCGACAGCGATTACGATTACACGGAAACAAGTTACTACTCGATAGGCCGCAGCGGTGATATTGGCTTTGACCGCGTGCCGGTGGACGGTTCCTCCAAGATGCCGGACGATTTGATGGAATCCATTGAGCCGTTCAAGTTTGAAGACGCGGTGGATTTTAAAACGGCATATCTCGCGGGCTACCTTGCGGACAAGTACGATGTGACGGCCGAGCAGAGTATCGACCGCGCCAACGAGCGCATCAAGCGCTCCACGGAAGACGCATTCGCTTCCACGGTGAAGGGGTATCACTCCGTCACGACGGAGAATTCCTCCATTCGTCTGCACAACGGCAAGGCAAAGTACGCGCTTTACCCCGTGTGGCTTTTGAACACAACGTGGAAGGGCAAAAAGTACCTCTTTGCGATGAACGGGCAGACCGGCAAATTTGTCGGCGACCTGCCGGTGGATAACGGGCTGTACTTTAAGTGGCTTGGCGGGCTTACGGCAGGCTTCGGCGTGATTGCGCTGATTGCCTATTTCCTGTTCTGGCTGTTCTAAGGGGGTGCGGAGAATGAATAAAAAGCTTTTATCGGTATTTTTCGCCGTTCTTTTATGTGTCGTTGTGTCTGTTCCGGCGTTTGCCGATACGGCGGAGGACTACACGCCGCACCTGATCGACAACGCGGACCTTTTGACGGGCGAGGAAGAAAGTAATCTGCTCGCGAAGCTTGATGAGATCAGCGACCGGCTGAGCGTGGACGTTGCCGTTGTGACGGAAAACTCCATCGGCGACAAGACACCGCGTGAATATGCGGACGATTTTTACGATTATAATTCGTATAAGTATAACCCGGACGGCGTTCTGCTGCTCATCAGCATGGAAGAGCGCGACTGGTACATAACGACGACGGGCAGCGCCATTACGGCCATTACGGATGCGCGGCGCGGCAATATGGAGGATGCGTTTTTGAGCGACCTCAGCGGCGGCTACTATTATGACGCGTTTTCAACGTATGCCGATATGTGCGACAGCTACATCTCGGGCGTGCAGAGCGGTTACTACGAGGAAGGTGAGGCGTACGAGGAGAGCACCGTGGGGAATTTCCCGTGGGGCCCGGCGATTTTGGTTTCGCTTGCTATCGGCCTCGTCGCGGCGCTTGTTGTGACGGGCTTTATGCGCGGGCAGCTCAAAACCGTGCGCCGTAAGGCGGCAGCGTCGGATTATGTGCGCCCCGGCAGCGTGAACGTGGCGTATGCAAACGACGTGTTCCTCTACTCGCACGTGAACCGCACGGCAAAGCCGAAGGACAACGATTCTTCCGGCGGCTCCGCAACGCACACGTCGTCCTCCGGCACGACCCACGGCGGTGGCGGCGGAAAGTTCTGATTTTGCCGGCAAGACGATGATTCCGTTTGCGACCTGCGGCGGCAGCGGTATGGGCTAATGCGTTTTAAACCATAGCTAAACCGTATAAATTCATAGAAATTAAATCCGCATTTCCGTAAAAACCAGGAATGCGGATTTTTAATTCTTGTTGTGAATAATAACGTAAAATTTAAGAAAGAAGAAAGGAAAATAGGTTGATTTTTGGCTGAACTTCATATATGATTAAAATAGAAACAGTATATACGGTACGTTCTGTACGGCGTATACATATAGTAATAGGAGGCCCTATATGAAAAAACGTATATTAGGCATCGCTTTGGCAATCTGCATGATGATTTTCTGCGTGCCGATGGGCGTGTTTGCAGCAGAAGCTCCGTCCTTCAGCGGCGGAACAGGCACACAGGGAGACCCGTGGCTGATTGCTTCGCAAGCGGATTTGACTGCTTTGGCAGAGTTCCTGAACTCCGGTAATGCAGCAACGTTTGATACTGAGAACGCAGGTGTTGGAAACTGCCATGGCTATTACTTCAAGCAAACGGCTGATATTGACCTGACCGGGGTGACGTGGGAACCGATTGGTTATTCCGGAAAGTACTATTTTGCGGGAAACTATGATGGTGGCGGGCACAGCATCACAAATGCGGTTTCTACCGGAAAAGTTGACCCGGACGGTTACGCTACGGCTGGCATTTTTGGTTGGGCCGCTTTTGGCTCGGTGGAAAATCTCCATGTAAAAAACGCAAACTTTGTGGCAACCGGTCAGAATAATTACAGCTATGTGGGCGGTATTGCAGGTGTGTGTTATGGTTCATCCATCAAAAACTGCTCGGTTGAGAACTCCTCTCTGGAGAGCAGACGCAACAACAATAATAACTGTGCGGGAAGCATTGTGGGTTATTCCACCGGCGGAACATTTGAAAAGTGCGCTGCCGAAAACAACCAAATTAGAACTATGGCTTACGGCGGTGGTTTTGTCGGTGAAGTGGACGATGACCCTAACTATGGAGCCGGCAATTCTACATTTACAAACTGCTATGTTGCAAACTGTACTGTGATTTCTGAAACTGATGATAGTCAGGGAACAAGTTTTTCGGGCGGTTTTGCTGGAGAGATTACGGATTCAACATTGACCATTCAAAATTGCTATGTGTATCTGGCGACGCTTTCTACCGTGGGAAATGCTGTGCCCCAGGGAACCGGCGTTTTTGCGGGCAACCTGTGGGGGAGCAGTACGATTGCTGATACAAACTGCTTCTTCGGAGCGTGCGGAATAACAGAAAACGCAGGTACAGCCGGTGAAAAGACAGAAGAAGATTTTACAAATGGTACCGTAGCAGGTTTGCTGGGCGATGCGTTTGCGCAGGCACGCAATTATCCGAGGTTTAAGGATAACCCGGCAGATTACAGTGCAGTAGACGCAGCCATTGCCAAGGCAAATGCTTTGGAAAAAGATAACTACAAGGACTTTTCTGCTGTGGAAGCGGCGATTAACACAGTTGTGCGCGACAAGAACATAACGGAACAAGGCGAGGTAGACGCAATGGCGCAGGCTATTGAAAATGCCATCACCGCGTTACAGTACAAAGATGCCGACTACACGAAAGTGGACGAGGCCATTGCGAAGGCAAATGCGCTGAATAGAGACGCGTATACAGACTTCACCGCAGTGGAAACGGCGATTAACGCAGTTGTGCGCGACAAGAACATAACGGAACAAGACGAGGTAGACGCAATGGCGAAGGCCATTGAAGATGCTATGGCTGCGTTGGTAGAAAAGCCCGACGGCGGCTCCGACCGCGACGCCTACGGCAACACCTACGGCTGCGCCTTCTGCAAGCCCGACGGCGGTTCCGACCGCGACACCGACGGCAACACCCACGGCTGCACCTTCTGCAAGCCCGACGGCGGCTCCGACCGCGACGCCTACGGCAAAACCGACGGCTACGCCGACTCCGGCGCCGAAGGCAGACCCCAATAACCCGAAGACAGGCAGCAGCAACTTGCCGGTCGTTTTCGGCAGCGCGGCGCTCGTGCTGAGCGGAGGTGCGCTTGCAGCGGTGCTCATCTATAAAAAGAAGAGACACGAAAAGTAAAATGAAAACCTAAAAGTAATGAACCCCCGCCCCGGAAATCGGCTTTGTGCCGGTACCCGGGGCGGGGGTTTTACATTCTTATTCAAAAAATATTTACGATTTACACGACACCGTGGTTGACACCCGTCCGGACCCGTGCTAAAATGAAATACGAATTCGTATTTTAGCGGGGTGGAGCGGAATGAAACGATATGCGTTTTTCCGGCAGCTTGGCAAGGCGGTGTACGGCATAGACGCAGCTTACGATGTGTTCTCGAAAAGTGCGCAGATCAAACCGAATATGCTGTGGCTGCTTTCGGCGCTGAACGACGGCGAGGGGCACACGCAAAAGCAGATCTGCTGGGACTGGGGATTCCCGAAAACGACGGTGAACACGCTGATCAAAGAGCTGGAAAAGGGCGGCTTTGTGGTGCAGAGCCCCATTCCCGGCGAGCGCAGGGAGCTTTCCGTAACGCTGACAGAAGCGGGCAGAGACTACGCGAATGAGGTTTTAAAGCCCGTGTATGAGGCAGAGGAGCGGCTTTTTCGGCTATATTTTAAAGATAAAGACCCGGAATTTGTACAGGAGCTGTTCCGGTTTTCCGGCGTGATGCGCCGCTATTTTACAACAGGGAAATTTGAAGAAACGGGGAGCGAGACATGAAAAAAATAAGCTGGCATGAACTGAAGCCGCAGGTGAAGGAAGTTTGGGTACTGAGCCTGCCGGCTATTTTAACGCAGATCACAACCATCGTGATGCAGTATATCGATTCCGCCATGGTGGGTTCGCTCGGTGCGAACGCTTCGGCGGCGATCGGTCTAGTATCCACGAGCACATGGCTGCTGGGCGGCATTACATACGCCGTTTCGGCGGGCTTTTCCGTGCAGGTGGCGCATAACATCGGCGCGGGACGCGATGCGGAAGCGAGAAGCGTGGTGCGTCACGGCCTGTGCACGGCGCTGTGCGTGGCAGGGATTTTGTGCGCGTTGGGGCTTTCCATCCACAGTATGCTGCCGACGTGGCTCGGCGGCGCCCCGGCTATTCGTTACGATGCCTCGAAATACTTCATGGTGTACGCGCTGATGATCCCGTTCTCGCAGATCAACTCGCTGAACTCGTCGTTCTTGCAATGCAGCGGCGATATGCTGACGCCGAGCATTTTAAACGCCGCCATGTGTTTACTCGATGTGGTGTTCAATACCATTTTCATTCCGCATTTCGGCGTGATGGGTGCGGGCATCGGCACGGCGAGTGCGTGTGCGGTCGTCAGCCTGACGATGGCGTGGCGCTGCCTGTTGTGCAACCCGCATTTGCGGCTCAACCGCAAAGAGACCGAAAAGCACGGCTTTAACCCGGAAATTCTCAAAAAAGCTTTGAAGATCGGTCTGCCGGTCGGCGTGCAGGAGATCGCCATGTGCAGCGCGCAGGTCGTCGCGACCATGATCATTGCGCCGCTCGGTGCAGTCTCCATCGCGGCAAACTCCTTCGCCGTGACGGCAGAGAGCTTGTGCTACATGCCGGGCTACGGTATCGGCTCGGCGGCGACGACGCTCGTCGGGCGCAACATCGGCGCGGGAAAGACCGACCTTGCCAAGCGCTACGGCAACATCTGTATCGTGATGGGTGCGGGCTTTATGGCGATAACGGGACTTTTGATGATGTTCCTGTGCCCGTTTGTATTCAGCGTTTTGACGCCCGATCTCTCCGTCCGCGCGCTTGCGGCGCAGGCGTTGCGCATCGGGCTGCTGGCTGAACCGCTGTACGGCGTTTCCATCGTTGCGGCGGGCGCACTGCGCGGCACCGGCGACACCTTCGTGCCGAGTATGATGAACCTTGGCAGTATTTGGGTGGTACGCATCGGGCTTGCCCTGCTGCTCGTCGGCAATTTCGGTCTGCCGGGCATGTGGACGGCCATGGGGACGGAGCTTTGCGTGCGCGGCCTTTTGATGCTGTACCGTCAGAAAACAACAAAGTATTATAAAAAATATAATAAAACAACTGAAACGAGCGAGTCTGAGCTGTTAGAAGCTGCGGAAGGCTGAAAAGCGCTGCGAAAGGACGCTCAATACGGAAAATACGGAGCATGCGGTAACGGCGCCGCACAGGGTAAATTATCTCTGTGCGGCGCCGTTTTGCTTGTGATTCAAATTTTAAAGCTGTGGGTAGATCTCCTCAAAGACGGCGCGCAGCAGTGCACCGGCATCGCGGCTTTCGGCGGTGACGGTGACAACGGCGTTTTTGTCGCGCATCAAAATGACGAACTGGCCGTATTTGCCGTCGGCGCGGAAGGAACCCTCGGGGCCTGCCCAGAAGAGGTAGCCGTAACCCTCGCTGTCGTTTTCGACCTGTTTTGAGGTCGCTTCTTTGACCCACTCGGCGGGGATGAGCTGCTTGCCGTTCCATTCGCCGTTTTGCAACAATAGCTGACCGAACAGGTGCAGTTCGTCGATGGTAAGGAACAGGCCGCCTGCACCGAAGGTCTGACCGTTCGGGTCATTTTCCCATGTGGGCAGCTGAATGCCCATCGGCGCGAACATGCGCGGCATCAGGTAATGGACAAGGTCGCAGCCCGCGCGGCGCTGCACGAGAATGCCGGCAAGGTACGGGCCGACGTTGTTGTACACGAATTTTTCGCCCGGCGCGTACACGAACGGCTGACGAAGCGCAAGGCGCACCCAGTTGCGGTCTTCATAGTACGGGCGTTCGCCGCCCATTAAAAAGCTCTTTTCCTGTCCGAGACACATGGTGAGCAGATCGCGCACCGTGGCGGCCTTTAAGTTGTCGGAAACGATTTCGGGCAGGTCATCCTTGAATGCGTCCGTGAGCTTTTCGTCGATGGAGAGCAGGCCCTCTTTTTGCGCAATGCCGACTGCCATAGAAGTAAAGCTTTTGCTTGCAGAATACACATTGCGGCGGCAGGTATCGTCCCACAGCTTGCGGGCCAGCTGCGTGCCGTTTTGCGAGACCACAACGCCGAGTGCGCGAAGCGGCACTGCACGGCTTTCAAATTCGGTAAGATCGATCATAGTAAACGCCTCCTAAATGAAATCGAGTTGGTGTAAAGGCAACGAATAAAGTCTTTGGTCAAACAATACCACAATAAAAATGCCGATGCAAGTATTTTTGGCTAAAATAAGATTTTCGGAGAAAATTCGAAGTTTTTTTAAAAAAAGGGTTGACATATTGCACTTTTGAGCTTATAATGATGAAGCTGTTTGAGAAATGCGCTTGTAGCTCAGCTGGATAGAGTGACTGGCTACGAACCAGTAGGTCAGGGGTTCGAGTCCCTTCAAGCGCGCCAAGGAATCCACAAAGATTTCGGTCTTTGTGGATTTTTTCTGTTTTAAGATAGATTTTATCGGTTAAAAGATTTATAAAGCTGAATGTATTTGGTCGATTCAACAAATTACTTTTGTCTTCCGACCTTGTGCGAAAGAAATACGCATTTTTACTTGCTACATCTTGCATATGTGTGTATAATTAAAAATATTATTCTGCGTTTTTCGACTTTGCCTGAAAGAAAAGTGAAAAACGCATCAAATTTGAGAAACGAAAGTTGGAAGATCATGTTAGAGATCATAGCTGCCGTAAACAAAGCGGTGAACGATTTTATCTGGGGTGTTCCGGCCATGGTCTGCATCATCGGCGTAGGCTTGCTTTTAAGCTTCCGCACGCGCTTTTTGCAGATCCGCAAATTCCCCTATGCCATGCGCACCACGGCAGGGCGCATGTTCCGCAAAAAAGATGCTTCGGACGGTTCCATGACGCCGTTTCAGGCTGTATGCACGGCGCTGGCCGGCACAGTGGGCACGGGCAACATTGCCGGTGTGGCGGGCGCTATTGCGATAGGCGGCCCGGGCGCGGTATTCTGGATGTGGTGTTCCGCACTGCTCGGTATGTGCACAAAGTTTGCGGAAGTTACGTTGGCGGTGCATTTTCGTGAGCGCAGCAAGACCGGCGAGTGGGTCGGCGGGCCGATGTATTACATTAAAAACGGCCTCGGTAGGCACTGGCAATTTTTGGCGGTGCTGTATTCGCTGTTCGGCGCGCTGACGGTGTTTGGTACCGGAAACGCTACGCAGGTGAACACCATTGTAACCGCTATCGATACGGCGCTGACGCAGTACAATGTGATCGGCGCGGACCACATTTCCACGGTGAACCTTGTCATCGGCATTTTATGCGCAATGCTCGTTGCCATGGTGCTGCTGGGCGGCATCAAGCGCATCGGCAGTGTGAGCGAAAAGCTCGTGCCGTTTATGGCGCTTTTGTATGTGCTTTTGGGGCTTGGCGTGGTTGTCCTGAACATTACGCGTCTGCCGGAGGTGCTGGCATCGATCGTTGTTGGCGCGTTTAACCCGAAGGCTTTCACGGGCGGTGCCATCGGCAGTCTGTTCATCAGCATGCAGCGCGGCGTTTCCCGCGGCATTTTCTCCAACGAGGCCGGCCTCGGCACGGGTTCTATCGCGCATGCCTGCGCCGATACGAAAAAGCCTGTAAAACAGGGTGTGTTTGGCATTTTTGAGGTGTTTGTCGATACCATCGTCATCTGCACATTGACGGCGCTTGTCATTTTGTGCAGCGGCACGGCGGTGAATTACGGCACCATGGCGGGCGCAGACCTGACGATTTCCGGCTTTACGACGACCTACGGCAGTTGGGCTTCCATTTTCTCTGCGGTCGCGCTGTGCTGCTTCGCGTTCTCGACCATCATCGGCTGGGGCCTTTACGGCTCGCGTTTTGTGGAATTTCTGTTCCGCACCAGTAAGGCTGTGCGCCCGTTCCTCGTCATTTATTCGTTCGTCGCAATCCTCGGCGCAACCGTCAACCTTGACCTGCTGTGGGACATCGCCGATACCTTTAACGGCCTGATGAGTATTCCGAATCTTATCGCGTTGTTATTGCTTTCCGGCACGGTGGTGAAGCTGACAAAGGAATTTTTTGCGAAAGAAGACGGGCGTAAGCTTAAGAAATAACAAAAAAAATAACAGATAGTATGCGGAAAATCGCCGGGGCAAGTGCGCTCCGGCGATTTTTTGTATGTGAAAATGTCGTAGAATCGCCCGAGCCATTTGGTAAGTTTGTTAGAAAGTTGCAAAATATGGCAGAAATTGCCGAAAAACTATTTAAATGCTCAACGGATTACGATATACTCTTGTCAAGAAGTTCGTTCGGCGCAGAGAGGGGACGGAAACATGAAAAAACGGCGATATTTTGCGGGTGCTGCGGCAATTCTCTTTTTACTTTTGTTTTGCGGATTTGCCCCGCAGAGCATCACGGAAGACAAGGATGCGCAGGTTTTACTGTATGAAACTTATGGTGAAAGCGAGATACTGGTCTACACCGGTCGCACGACGGTGCTGTATCGCCCGGACGGTCGTTCCGCCGAAGCACCGTTTAACGGGCAATATGCCGTTTTGCATGGCGATACCGTGACGGTTTTCGCCGAAACGGAGGAGTTCCTTGCCGTGGAGCGTTTCAGTGCGGAAACATTGGAGGAAACAGGCCTGTTCGCTTTGCCTGTGACGAGCGGCCTGCGCTTTGCGGAAAGCGACAGCGCGGGCAGGCTTTATGCTGTTACCTACGGCGCGCCGAGCACATTGCAAGTGTTTGACGCGGCGGGTGAGCCCCTAACGGAATTCATATTTGAAGATAAAATATTCGGCATACAGACGGTGGATGGTACGCTTTATGTGCTGCTTTCGGAAAGTGCCGTGCAGATTTCGCTTGCGGGAAATGTGCCGACACTTTCCGGCACGGCGTTTACCTATGCGCCGGCTGCGCGGCCGTATAAGCTGCTTGGCAGCGATGTGTACGTCAACATGCAGGGCGAAGTGCGCCTGTTTTCCGGAGAAGAGTGGGCGGAAGACACGATCGTGACGGAGGCCGTTTTGAGCGGCGACATGCTCTACTGGCTTTCGGACACCTCGGAGGTCTCGCGCGTGTGCCGCGGCGACAAGGCGGAGTTCTTCACGCTTTCCGGCGAAGCGGCTGCACTCACTGCAAATGCAGCGATCATCTGGCAAAACGGCGCACTGTGCAGAGAGGCGTTCGGTACATTTGTGCAGCCTACGCCCACACCTTCGCCCATCCCGACACCTACGCCGGAGCCGACCGCGACCCCAAAGCCCTCTAAAACGCCGAAGCCGACGGCTACCCCGAAACCGAGCACGACGCCGAAGCCAACGGCTGCACCGAAACCGACCGCCACGCCGGATCCGGATGTCACGGCGAAGTTACGTGTTTCCGGCCACATTTTGTACGCAGAACCGGGTGTTACGGCAGCAAAGCTACGGGCAGCGTTCCCGCAGGCGGAAGTGGAAGTGTACACGTCATCCTCCGCAGCGGCCTCCGGCAGGCTGAAAACCGGCATGAGCGTGCTGATCGACGATGAGCTGTATACGGTCATTGTGCCCGGCGACATCAACGCTTCCGGCACCGTGAATACGGTCGATATGCGTCTTTTGCAGCGTGTGCTCGTCGGGGAGACGGAACTGACCGACACAGCCGCGCTTGCCGCCGACTTAAATGAAAATGGCAGGCCCGATGCCGCAGACCTTGTTCTGCTCGCCGCCAAAATGCGGCGGGACTAAACCGCATAAAATGGGTAGCACAGGGTAGGTTTTGTTGTGGGGGTGAATCCAATTGCAAAGCAGTACTTTAAAAAAGATTGAAATCGCGCTTGTTACGGTCTGTGCTCTAATCGTTTCGGGGATTGTGCTTCTCTTTGTAGTTGCGTTTACAGCCTTTGCCTCGTACGATGATTTTAGGATCAAATCGTGGGAGTCGGCGCAGGGCAGCCCGTGCGTTGGGCAGGTGTTTAAACGCTTGCTGGAAACAGAAACGGAATCGGTGTCGCTCAACGACGTTTTGGAAGAAGGCGCATATGAGCAGGCTTTGGCGATTTACGACAATAGAATTTATCTGGTTTGGCGTCATTGGGCACAAGGCCAAGAGACATACCTTTTGATCTCTTCGGATTTATCCAAGGAAGACAGCCGTGTTTTGTATATGACCGATGCGGACGTGTTTGAAAAGGCGTGTGCCAATAAAGAAAGAATTTGGTGGACGGAAAATGACGAAATCGTGCAGTACGATTTTAAAAGCGGAAACATTAAAAGGACGAACGACACCACGGAGACGGACAAAAGCGGGCTAATAGAAGACGGCCTCGTGCAGATTGATCACGAAGACAACGCGCTGCTTTTGTTCGATGAGAAAAGTGGTGACCGAATTCGGATTACGTTTGAAGAGTTTGCCGAGATGAGCGACAAAACCGATGAGCTTATGCAAATTTCAAAGCAGAAGACTTGGAGCCGCAAGCCTTGCACAGAGTATTTTTTTAACCGCATATATTGCTTTGACGATGTGTATTATGTCGTCGGGCAGATCAGAAACAAAGGCGGCGATGCCATAGCGCTTGTGTTCCGCTTTGACCCGGAAGCGCGCAAGGCCGAGTATGTCACCTACGACAATGTAGGCGAGGGCACATGGACGGGCTATGAGCTGATCCCACGGTTTGAAGCAAATGAAAGCCCCCATCAGCCTGAATTTCAGCGCGATGGAGGCAAGAACGTTCAGAAATAGTCATTTGGGTAAAAAGAAAAACCTCAGAAACCGAAGTTCCTGAGGTTTTGGTGGGCGCTAACGGACTTGAACCGCTGACCCCCTGCACGTCAAGCAGGCGTGCTATATAGTGTAGATAAGGAGCAACCGAAAGGCTGCTCTTTTTTCATATCTCAATTTCATATTTCTGACGGAAACCGGCAATGTTGCCGGTTTTTTTATATTTCCCCGGTTTCGGGAGTTTTAGGAGGCTCATTATGAGACAAATCAAAAAAATCGCAATTACAAACGAAAAGGGCGGCGTCGGCAAAACGATGACGGCCGTCAATCTCTCCGCGTGCTTGGCACAGCGCGGCTACCGTGTGCTGTTGATCGATGCAGACCCGCAGGGCTATGCTACACTCAATTATGATGTGGCCGTATCTCTGTCCTTACTTGAGGTGTTGCGTGGGCAGGCGACTTGCACAGAGACCGTGCAGACAACGCGCTTTGGTGTAGATGTGCTGCCGTCTGATCGAACATTGGGCGTGATAGAAGAATATTTGATCCGTCAGAAAATGAATGGTGCGCCTTATCTGAACACGTTGGAAAAAGCACTGGAAGATCTTCCAGATTATGATTTCGTCATCATCGACTGCCCTCCGCAGGGTGGCAGGCTGATGGATATTGTACACTATTATGCGGATGCGATTATCATGCCGATGTTTGCCGAAGACTATGGCATCCATGCGCTGACGCTCAAAGCGGAGGCTATCGCGGATATTCGCCGCACGATAAATCCAAATTTGAAAATTCTTGGCGGGCTTATCACGATGGATGAGCGGCGCGGTTTGCGCAGTGTATTCCGCGAAGTCCTTTTGGGACAGGATTTGCTGCCGATGTTCAGCACGACGATCCGTCGTAATGTGGCGCTGATCCGTGCGGTAAATGCACGTGAGCCGATTTGCGTTTTTGATAAGCGGAGCAACGGAAATATAGATTATCAGGCTCTGGCAGACGAGTTTTTGAGAAAGGTTGGTGCGTAAGCATGAAAAAGCTAAATTTAGGTAATATCAACGCCGGGTTAAATAGTTTGAAAGCAGCAACAGATAACGCCGTACAGAACGGCAGATTTGAGCTGATCGATACGGCGCTGATCGATTTTGCGGTGAAGAACTCTTACGCAGCCGATGACAATGAGGAATCCTACAAAGAGCTTGCGGCGAATATCGATGAAGTCGGTTTGCTCACACCGTTGGGCGTAATCGTAAACGGAAACCGTTACACACTGTTCTCCGGTGAACGTCGTTTTAGGGCAATCACTACGTATCTGCATTGGACGAAAGTGCCGTGCTATGTGTTTGAGACAAAATCTGTACGAAAGGCGCAACTGATGCTGCATCAGGCCAATGCAAGCCGCGAATACACACCGCAGCGCAAATTGCAGCTTTACGAAGAATATCGAGAACTGCTTGAAGAAATGAAAGAAGCCGGTGAGATAAAAGGCGGTATGCAGGAGCATCTTGCAAAGCTGATGGGCGTTTCTGAACGCTCTGTGCGCTATTATAAGCAAATGTCTGAGCAGCTTACACCGGAAGAAAAAGACGACGTGGCAGAGGGACGCTTAGACATTAAAGAAGCCCGTGAACGTGCTGTGGAGCGCGGACGGGAAACCGGCAATATTGCCGGTTCTGGCGAGAAAGAAGAAAAGAGTGAAAAGTCGGAAAAGTCGAAGCAGGACAAGCTTGAACAGGCAATTTTAAAAGTTCTCAAGCTTGCGGATAGGGAAGACCCGGAAAAAGTCACGGCTTTACTGAATCGGTATTTGAGAGGGTACATGGGATGAAATTCAGAAAGATCAATGTACATCCGCTGCGCGGTGCTGACCCAAGGCTCCGCGCAGTCGCAAATATCTTGACGGCAGACGGATATGCGATAAACGGCATCCGCGTCTATGAGGATAAAGGTAAAATGTATGTGCGCTTTCCGATTATCCATTCAGAAGCACGTGCGTGGAAAGCCGGGCGTGCAGCAAATTTTGCGTTTACGCCCTGTACACATGCTGCTCGCAGAGAAATTGAAGGAGCAATATTAGAAGCGTACAGAATGAAAACCGGCAATGTTGCCGGTTTTGAACAAAGGAGCGTGCAGTAATGATGTTAATTAGAACGTCAACAGAAACATGGAACGCAGAATATACCGTACAAGGTAACAGAGACGCACAAATTGTGCGTATTAAATCGCGCTCAAGTATTACAGTTGTTATTGCAAAAATCATGGAAAACCTACCCTTAGTCGGCAAAACGATTACGTATTACATATCCGTGCCGAACTACGGCATAGCCCTCCCGGAAATCGAAAACTTGAATGAGTCAGCATGGATCGTTGATAGACTTCTCGTGCGAAATATGCCGCGTGTGGATGCAGTTACGATCGCGCAGGTTCTGAGAGATGTTTTAAAAAACGAGGTGAAACAAAATGGCAACGAAATACAAAGTTTATAATGAGTTATCGGAAGATGAGAAGGCCCAAATCGCCACTGAGAAGCAGTGGAGTAAGCGAGGGTATTGTCCCGTAGAGAACGAGGGCGAACTCATGTACTGCAATCGCACTTGGTCTAAGGCGGTATATTTTCGAGCTGACCAAGTGCGGAGAATGTCCGAAATGGAGCTCGCATTGATCCGCGCCGAGAGAAGTGCCAAAGGCACGGCAAAGCGTGCAAAGAAAAGGGCGGTTGCATTGGCTGAACAAGAAGCACAGCGTAAACGGGAAAATCTAAATATCTATCGGCAAAAATGCGCTGCTATTTGTGCGGCTGTGCCTAAGCGTCCGACAAATCTCAAACTCATCTTTGATTTGGAAACGACCGGATTGAATTTCGTTGAGGACGAAATCCTTGAAGCTGCGATTACGACGGTAGACGGGGAGGTGCTTTTTGAATCTCGATTTAAGCCTGCATATACCAAAGAGTGGCCGGGTGCGCAGCGCGTGAATGGTATTTCACCCGAGGACGTTAAGGCGGCACAGGGGATCATCGATAAAATCGGCGAAATGGCAGCGTTGCTGCAAAACGCCGAAACGGTTATTGCCTACAATGGCAAGCAGTTTGATATTCCGTTTTTAGGAAAGTATGGGATAAAGTTTCGCCCGGATGCAGTGATTGATGATCCGATGCTTTACGGCGCAGTCGTATACGGAGAACTGCGTGGTGAAGGTGAAGACGTGAACTATAAGAACTATAAATGGAAAAAGCTTGCGGTATTGGCGGACTACCTCGGTTACAAAGGTGCAAATTGGCATAACGCGGCTGCCGACTGCATTGCCACGGCCTATGTGTGGCGACGGTTGCAGGAGCCGGACATGATCGAAAAGTACAATGAGAATTTGGCAAAGCTTAATGAAGTGTCGGAAGAAACCGACACCTCATTTTAGACCTATTGCAATTCTGCAGAGCACAAAATATAATGAGATACATAAAGGCAATCAGAAACATGAAAAGGAGCGATGTAAAATGGAAAGAATGTATGGGCGAATTAGATGCACTGCCGGAAGAATATGTGGATGTGCTGCGTGATTACGGTGGAAAAGAAAAATTTGACTTGTCTTAAAATGTAGGAACCGGCAATGTTGCCGGTTTTCTTGCTTTTCAACTTAATAGGAATTATAATGAAACCAACAAGGAGTGAACGACTATGAAGAAAAAGATCACAGCAATATTGATGGCGGCGGCGCT
>ENA-ORSL01000709-ORSL01000709.1-human-gut-metagenome-genome-assembly--contig:-NODE-709-length-32471-cov-7.195798_pt1 | contig 32471 bp, 24 predicted proteins | sample MGYA00242190_ERZ509157 | MGnify/ENA primary metagenome ERZ509157 (study PRJEB26280, sample SAMEA2338664) | human gut metagenome | biome: human gut; feature: human-associated habitat; material: faeces...
CGTGGGAAGCGTGAAGTCGCTCTTTCTGCCTGCCATCGGCTAACACCTCCTTCGTGAAATCTGCGTAGGCCTTGGACACGGTGCTGTTCGGCTCATAGGCGTATATGCTTTTTCCCTTGGACGAAACCTCTGCGGCTTTCACGGCAACGGGAATGGTCGTCCGGTAAATCCTGATCCGGCAGCCGAAGTTCTCCCGCAGCGCCTCCACGGTGCTTTTGGCGAGATTCGTTCTGCCGTCCACAAGGGTCAGCAGGATTCCGTCGATGGCAAGGTTCGGGTTGGTGTGCTTTTTTACCTTGGCAATCGTGGACAGGAGCTGCGTCATTCCCTTTGCCGGCAGATATTGCGCCTGCACGGGAATGATAACGCTGTCCGCAGCCGTCAGTGCGTTAAGGGTAATCATACCGAGGGACGGCATACAATCTATGAGGACATAATCGTAGTTGTCCTTTACTTGGCTGAGATAGTTCTTCATCACGCTTTCCCGGCTCATTGCGGTCACAAGGCTCATCTCCAGCGCCGACAGCTCAAGATTCGACGGCACAAGGTCAACCTTTTCCTCGTGGCTGAGAATCCCGGCAAATGGGTCTTGGCTTTCCTCGCGCATTACCGCCGCCAGCTTGTTGGTCAGCGTCTGCGGCAGACTGTCTGAATCCCGCCAGCCGAGGCAGGCCGTAAGGTCGCTCTGCGGGTCTGCGTCTATGAGGAGTACCTTTTTGCCCTGCATGGCAAGCCCGATTCCGAGGTTGACCGCCGTGGTGGTTTTCCCGACGCCGCCCTTTTGGTTGCATATCGCTATGGTTTTACAGTTTGGCATCTTTCGTTTTCCTCCTTCTTTGTAGATTTCATAGCCGCCTGTAATGAACGGCTATGTATATGTCCGCAGTATTTGTCCTCAACGCCCCCTGCGGCGGCTTTCGCCTTCCGGGAAACACTTGGGTCACGGTGTGCTGCACCGTGTCATAGGGCTTTCACCTCTGCCGGGTTTTCCGCCAGCTCCGTAGAGAAGTATCATAATCCTTCTGACTGTCATCGCCGTCCCGGTGGCAATCCGGGTTTCAGATCGGGGGTTCTCGCTCGTCCTCCGGTTAGGAGAAGTCACGGCGTACCCATCTTCGGGCTAATCATCAGAAGTAATGTCCCAAGTGCCTGTATATTCAATTTTCAAGGTTCACGAAGCGGCTCCCGATTGTGGTTGGGAAAGAACCCCTTCACTTACTCTGAATAAGGAAGCGATTTTTGAGGGTGTTTTTCAAAAAAAGTTGAAAAAATTTTTCGTGCCCCTTGGAAAGCAAAAAAGCCGCCCTTCCGAGAACGGAAAAGCGGCTTTGCGTTTGAATGATTTACTTGTTCATATTTATATAGTATACTGTGGTCAGGCTTATGGAAGGAGGGCAAGAGCTATGACGAACGGCAGCAACAGAAGCAAAGAGATAATAAGCAGGCTCGGTTTGTCCTCCCGGACTTTTTGCTTCATAACGAATTACGGTCAGTTCAGACGAAAACGGGGATAGTACAGGACTATCCTGATTTCGCGCAGGGCTGTTCGGTGAGCAGTTCTGCTTTTACTTTATATATGGGAGATGATACACGATGATTTATTTTACGGCAGACACGCATTTCGGTCACTACAATGTCATCCGGTTCTGCGACCGTCCCTTTGCCTCCGCCGAGGAAATGGACGAGGCGATGATTCAAAACTGGAACGATAGAGTGACCGGAAACGATACGGTATATATTCTTGGGGATATGTTTTTCCGCAGCACCAATGCGGAGGGAATCCTGAAGCGGTTGAAGGGCAAGAAGCGGCTGATCGTCGGCAACCACGACGGCTCGTGGATGACGAAGTTTGACTACGCAAGGTATTTTTTCAGCGTGGACAAGTTTTTGGAAACCTCGGACGGAAAGCGCTCTTTAACGCTATGCCATTACCCGATGCTTTCGTGGAAGCACGCGAAGCGGTCATATATGATCCACGGGCATATTCATAATGATACGAGGGCAGACTTCTGGCCGCTGATTGCCGCACGGGAGAATGTTTTGAATGCCGGTGTGGATATAAACAGCTTTAAGCCTGTAACTTTTGATGAGCTGCTGGAAAACAACCGCCATTTCAAGGAAAACTCTTTGGCGGAAAGCTATACCTGAAATGAAAAGAGCCGCTTACTCCGATTGGGAATAAGCGGCTCGAACTCTATTCAGATGTATACGACCTTCAGCTTTTTTCGCTTTGCGCCGGTCAGCTTCACCAGCACATCGTCAACGGCGTCCGTGTATTTGCCCTGCCGGATAAGCGTGTTTTTCAGGTCTATGAGGGATTTGATAACCTCCGACCGTTCCTGCTCGGTCAGATAGATATGATACTTCTGTTCTTTCATTGTCCGGCACCTCCTGACGCTTCCATTATACTCCGGCAGTTGCAAAAAACGCAAAGATGCGATTATACTATATATACTGATAGCAACAAGGCTCCAACCTTGCCGGTTGAAGCCCTGTTGCTGCCTTTGCGAATGCCACTTTTCTGTTCGTTTGAAATTATCGCCTTAGTGGGCTGTGGCATTCGCGACGGTCTTGTTTTTTATGGTCACATGGCTTCGCGGTGTCACAGCGCCGCGTCCTTTTTACACTCGGCGGTGATCTCCCGCTTCAGGCGCTGCATGTCCGGCGCGGACAGGTCGCGGGGATAGGGGAGGGCTGTCAGGTCGAATTCCCGCAGGGTGCTGTCCGGGTGCATCACCACGATCCTCTGGCCCAGCAGCAGCGCCTCGTCCAGCTGGTGGGTCACCAGCACGATGGTGCGGGGCATCCGGGCCTGGATCTGGAGCAGCTGGGTCTGCAGCTCCTCGCGGGTCAGGAAATCCAGCGAGGCGAAGGGCTCGTCCATCAGCAGCAGCTCCGCCTGACCGGCCAGTACGCGGGCCAGGCCCAGCCGCTGCTTCATGCCGGTGGACAGCTCCATGGGCGTCAGGTCGGCGTAATCCTCCAGCCCCACCAGACGGACGAAGTCACGGGCGTGTGCATAGCTCTCTTCCGGCGTTTTGCCCACGCCGCAGGCCATGGACACATTGCGCTGCACGTTCGTCCATGTGATGACGTAGGGGTCGGGGCTCAACATGGCGCTGTGCCAGCCCTCGGGGATGGCGATCTCTCCGGCGTCCGGCTGCTCCTTGCCGGACAGCAGCATCAGGAGCGTGCTCTTGCCGCAGCCGCTGCGGCCCACGATCACCGTGAGCTGCCGGGCGGGGAAGGTGACGGACAGATCCCGCAGCACCTGGCGGGTGCGGCTCTCCCGCTGCTGGCCGGTGATGACCACCTCAGTGCTGTAGGAGGTATAGGCTTTGTCAATGTGACGGAGTGTAACGGCTTCCATAGCAATGCCTCGGTTTCTTTTGATAGTACGGACAGCATCATAGCAGATGTCTGCCCGGCTTGTCAACCGCGGCGCATGAGCGGTAGCGTTCCGCGGCCTGGCGGACGGCAATGGAAAGGGGAGGAAAGGGACAGACACAGCTGTGCCTGTCCCTTTCCCTACCTAAATCTGCATGAGGAGAATGAAGAACGGTTATTTGCGGTTATTTGCCCTTGCGGCGCAGCCATGCGCAGCCGGTCAGGCTCAGGAGCGCCATGCCCGCATAGAGGGCCACGCCCGCGTCGCCGGTCTTGCCGGACTGGACGGTCTTGCCGGGAGCGGCGGGCTTGACCGGGGCGGGAGCACCGCTGGACAGCTTTGGGATGACCGTGCCGCTGCTCAGCTTGGTGTTACAGCCCTTGCAGTAGGTGTCGCCGGTATAGCCTGTGCTGGTGTAGGTGGCAGCCTTGGCGTTTCTCAGCTCCGTGCCGCCGTCATGGTTGGCGGGGTTCTTTTCGCCGTATGCCAGCTGGCAGATCTCACATACCGCCTTGGCGTGGCAGTTGGCCTTGCCGCCGGTGTGGTTGGAGATGACTTTGCCGCAGGTGTCGCACTTGTGATCCTTGTTGGCGTCCTCGTGGTTGGAGACGGTCTTGCCGCAGACATCACAGATGTGGTCGTTGTTGGTGTCCTCGTGGTTGGAGACGGTCTTGCCGCAGACATCGCACTTGTGGTCGTTGTTGGTGTCCTCGTGGTTGGAGATGACTTTGCCGCAGGTGTCGCACTTGTGATCCTTGTTAGCGTCCTCGTGGTTGGAGACGGTCTTGCCGCAGACGTCGCACAGGTGGTCGTTGTTGGCGTCCTCGTGGTTGGAGACGGTCTTGCCGCAGACATCGCAGATGTGATCCTTGTTAGCGTCCTCGTGGTTGGAGATAATCTTGCCGCAGGCATCACAGATGTGATCACTGTTTTCATCGGCATGAGGCAACGTTTCGGTATGGCTGGCGCTGCGGGAGCAGGTGCGGGTGTGGGTACCGTCGCCGTTGGAGGTCCACGCACCCCAGTCGTGGTTGTTGGCGTCAACAGTACCATAGGGCTTGCCACAGGTCGAACAGATAGCTTGTGTTGTGCAGGTAGCCGTGCCGCCGGAGCAGGTGTGGACAATATTTTTACCGATCTCCAACTGCTTGCTGCTGTTATAGAGGATCTCCTTGCCGGCGTCCGAGAAGAAATAGCCGCTGTAATCCGTGTCATAGGCGTTGGAAAATACCACGGGGTAGTTCGTGTTTTCGGTGGTTACGCCGATGGATGCGCCGTAGGACATGGCCCCGCTGATGGTCAGCGTCTTGCCGGAGGGCAGATACACATTGTTGGCCTTGTCAGAAACCGTGTTGCCCTTTACAACGGGGCTGCCGCTGAGTTTCAAGGCACCCTTGTTGATGTAAACCGCACCGCCGTTTTTCCCTGCCGTGTTGCTTTCAATCGTCCCGCCGGAAAGTGCGCAGCTCGACGAATCACTGTAGCTGAACACGCCGCCGCCCTGCTCCGATGCAGTGTTCTGCGTAAGCGTTCCGCTCGTCATAGTCATCGAAGAATTATCGGTCAGATAAATCGCACCGCCCCACTTGGCTTTGTTTCCGGTGAAAGCTGTGCCGCTGAGCGTGAGTGTACATTTCTTGCCGACGTAGACACCGCCGCCATCGTTTGTGGCACTATTCCCTGAAATCGTACCGCCGGTCATATCAAGCTTTGCGTCGAGACCCGAATCGCTGTACAGGCAGACCGCGCCGCCCCGGCGGCCCGCGGTATTGTTGCTGATGTTTGCACTGCCGGAAATCGTGAAGTTACGGCAGCCCGTAAAGATAGCGCCGCCGTCCTTTTTGGCTGAATTGCCGGTGATCTGTGTGCCGGAAATGGTGAGCTTGCCGCCACCGCGCAGGTAGATGGCACCGCCGCCGGTGTAATCATTATTTGCCGTTGAGGTGGATTGATTGCCGGAGATGGTGCCGCCTGCCAGATTGACCGTACTTGCGGTGACAGAATAGAACGCGCCGCCATTCTGGGCTTTGTTATCCTTGATGGTGCCGCCGTACATATTGAAGGTGCCGCCTGCCTGGTTCACACCACTCCCGAATGTCCGGAAAATAGCGCCGCCGGCCTTGTTGCCGTCGTTTTTGGAGATCTCACCGCCGTACATGTTGAACACGCAATCCTTGTCATCCAGCGCGATGGCTCCGCCGCCGCCCTTGCCGGTGACCTTACCGCCGGTGAGCTTGCCGCCGAACATATCCAAAGTGCTGGTATAGAGGTAAATGCAGGCGCCGCCCCAGACGTTCTTCGTCGCGCCCTTGAAGGTGCCGCCGCCCTGACAGTCGCAGAGAACAAGCCGGGCGTTATTTCTCACTTTGATCTTCTTTTCGCCGTTGGAGGACAGTGTCTTGCCGTTCAGGCACAGATACAGCGTCCGGCCGTCAACGATCAGATCGCCGTTGAGGGTGGCATTGCCTGTCAGATAGACATAGGCGGTATTGTTGGTATACGAAATGCCGCTGGTGCCGTTCCATGCCGTATAGGTCACATCGGAATGGGCGGTATGGTCGCCCGCGTTGACATTACCGCCGCAGATGCAGTGGGTGTGCGCCGCCTGTATGGCGATGCCCTGGTCGGCGGACTGCACCGCGGGCTCTACTGCGGGTTTATCCGCGTCGGGAGCGCCGGTATCCGGCTGTTCCTCATCCGCGGGCTGGGCCGCTTTGTCCTCTGCCGGAGCGGCGTACTTGCCGCAGCGCTCCACCGCCGCGCCTTCCGCGCCGCAGATGGGGCAATCCGCGTTCATGCCCTCTGCCGTGCAGGCGGCTTCACAGACGCATACTACCTCTTGCTGCTGCTCCTGCTGTGCATTGCTGGCCGCGGCGTCCTCGCCATCGGCGAATACCGCCACAGGCAGCAGGCTCAACGCCAGCGTCAGTGCCAGCAGGATCGCAAATAGTCGTTTTTTCATGTACCTTTGTCCTTTCTTGTTATCCTGTCGTCGTTTCCTCGTCCTCTATTCTTCTATCCCTTTCGGGGAGAATTCAGGTGATACAGCCGGTGCTGTACATTTTGGTGTGCGCACCATTGGTGCGCACACCAAGGATACCATAGACGGCCGGGAAAAGCAAGCCGTATTTTCACTTTTCTGGAAAATAGACGGGGCGGGGTGTATAAGAAACGGAATATGCAGAATATTCTGCATAAAATCAGTTGCGAAACGGCGGAAGATGTGGTATGATATGAAATTACTGAACAGCGGCGCAGTATCCTAGTCAGATCTGCCGTCTCCTAAGAAGGGCCTAAAAATCCTTTAAAGGGCACAACTGTGAAACCTCTGGTGCTTGCTTCTTACGCCCAGTTTGGGGTGGGTGCTGGAGGGAGGCGTGCGAAATGCTCGCCTGCGGATGTAGGGCGCCCCTCAATGGCATGAGGGACCCGACCCTGCCTCCGTGGAGACCTGCTGTTGTGCACAGGCGTACTCCCCCTGTGGTAAGCGACCTGTGTACGAGGCAGATGACGCCATCGACCCCCGATGGCAAGAAACCTGCATTGCGGTGCTACCCGGCCTTTGCTGCCGTAACGCTGTGTGCAGAGTAGCCTGCCTTGCGTGGGCACGGTGGATAGGGGAGCTGAAGCACCAAGGGCCCCGGCCAGGGCCCGCGTGCGATTCCCTTGAAACCCTGCCTGCAAAAGAGGATAAGAGGCGGCGTGACTGCTGTGGAAATCACCTAGGCTGTCCATTTTCATGGGGCCTTGGGAGGATTGCAGTGCGGACTAAGTGGCAGTCGGGTATCACGACGCGGTAACGCCGTGATGCAGCACCTAAGGGGAAACCACCTGATCGGCGACGAGAGGCATGCTGTGGGGAAAACCAACCCGTACCTAAGCCGCAAGATTTACTCCCGATGCTGCCCTGTTCAGTTTTTGACTTTGACCGCCGGAGTGCGTCCGGCGTTTTGAAATGAGGTTTTTTCATCTTGAGTAGTGACAAAGGCAAGCCCAAAAAGAAGAACGACCATTGGCCGCTGCGGGTATTTTTCCTGGCAGTGGCGCTCAGCGCGCTGCTGAGCTTTTTCTCCTCCACCGCCCTGAGCGGCGCGGGCTATGTGGTGGCCATCCTGGTGCTGCTGGCCTTCATCGCCCTGGGCATCGTGTTCGACATGGTCGGCGTGGCGGTGACGGCGGCGGACCCCAAGCCGTTCCACTCCATGGCCGCCCATAAGGAAAAGGGCGGCAAGGAGGCCATCCGCCTGCTGTCCAACGCCAACCGCGTCAGCTCCGTGTGCAACGACGTGGTGGGCGACATCTGCGGCATCGTCAGCGGCTCCACCGCGGCGGTGATCGTGGCGGCCCTGCAGCGGGATTTCAGCACCACCAACGTGATGATCTCCATCGGCGTGACGGCGCTGATCTCCGGATTGACCATCGGCGGCAAGGCGCTGTTCAAGAAGGTGGCCATCAACGAATGTACCGCCGTGGTGTACCGGGTGGCGCGGATCATGCACGCGCTGCATCTCTATCGCTGAAATGAGGAATGACCCCTGATGCTGGAATCCATTCACAGCCCTGCTGATGTGAAGCAGTTGAATATGGCCCAGACCCGCCAGCTTTGCGACGAACTGCGCGCCTTTTTGGTGCGCAATGTGGCAAGGACAGGCGGTCATTTGGCGTCTAATCTGGGCGTGGTGGAGCTGACGGTGGCCATCCACCGGGTGTTTGACACCTCCCGCGACCGGCTGGTGTTCGACGTGGGGCACCAGTGCTACGTCCATAAGATCCTGACGGGCCGCCGTGAGCGGATGGATACCCTGCGGCAGCTGGGCGGCATCTCCGGCTTTCCCAAGCCCTATGAGAGCGTCCACGACGCCTTTATGGCGGGACATGCCTCCAACTCCGTCTCCGTGGCGCTGGGCATGGCCAAGGCCCGTACCATGCAGCATCAGGATTATGACGTGATCGCCCTGATCGGCGACGGCGCGCTGGGCGGCGGCCTCAGCTTCGAGGGGCTGAACAACGCCGGCGCCTCCGGCGAACCCATGATCGTCATTCTCAACGACAACGGCATGTCCATCGCCCCCAATGTGGGGGCGGTCAGCCGTCATCTGTCCCGGCTGCGGACAAAGCCGGGATACTACGAATTCAAGAAGCGCTATCGCAGGCTGCTGGGCACCGGCGCGGTGGGCGGCAGGATCTATCAGATCAGCCACGACGTGAAAACGGCCCTGAAAAAGACGCTGCTGCCGGGCAGCTCCATGTTCGAGAGCATGGGCTTTGCCTATATGGGCCCGGTGGACGGCCACGATGTGGAGGCGCTGGAGCAGTCTCTGCAGTGGGCGCGGGAGCAGCGCTGCCCCGTGCTGCTGCATGTGCGCACCGTGAAGGGGAAGGGCTACGCTCCCGCGGAGGAGCGCCCCGCCGACTATCACGGCGTGGGACCATTTGATCCCGAGACCGGCAGGCCGCGGAAGCCCTCCGGTGCGGATTTCTCCCATGTGTTCGGCCAGGAGCTGACGAAGCTGGCGGGGGAGGATGAACGCGTGTGCGCCATTACCGCCGCCATGCAGGAGGGCACAGGCCTGACGGAGTTTGCCGGGGCTTACCCCCGTCGGCTCTTTGACGTGGGCATTGCCGAGGGCCACGCCGTATCCATGGCGGGCGGCATGGCCAAGCAGGGGCTTTTGCCGGTGTTCGCGGTGTATTCCAGCTTTTTGCAGCGGGGCTATGACCAGTTGATCCAGGATGTGGCGCTGGACAGCCTGCATGTGGTGCTGGGCGTTGACCGGGCGGGCCTGGTGGGCGCCGACGGCGAGACCCATCACGGCTGCTTTGACGCGCTGTATCTGGCCCAGGTGCCCCATATGACGGTGCTGTGCCCCGCCAGCTTTGCCGAGCTGCGGCAGATGCTGCGGCGGGCGGTCTTTGCGCTGACCGGCCCGGTGGCCGTCCGCTATCCCCGTGGCGGGGAGGGCGTGTACCGGGGCTGCTGCGGCGATGAGATCTTTACGGAGCTGCGGCAGGGGAGCGACTGCACCATCCTGGCCTATGGCATATTGATCAATCAGGCGCTGGAGGCGGCGGAGCTGCTGTGTCAGGCGGGCATCGAGGCCCGCGTGGTGAAGCTGAACGCCATCGCGCCGCTGCGCAATGACGAGGTGCTGGCGGCACTGGGCGCGGAGAAGCGCCTGCTGGTGCTGGAGGACTGCATGGGCAGCGGCTGCGTGGGCCAGCGGCTGACGGCCATCCTGGCCCAGCAGGGCCGGATGCCGGGCCGGCTGATTCTGAAGAACCTGGGGGACACCATCCCCTGCCACGGCAGCGTGCCGCAGCTGTACGCCCAGTGCGGACTGGACGCGGAGCATGTGGCGGCGGCGTTGAAGGAGGCGTGCCATGAGCAATAAAACGAGACTGGACGTCCTGCTGGTGGAGCAGGGCCTGCAGGAGAGCCGCCAGAAGGCGCAGGCCACCATCATGGCGGGCATTGTGTACGTCAACAATCAGAAGGTGGACAAGCCGGGTACGGCAGTCCCCAACGACGCCCATATCGAGGTGCGGGGCAAGACGCTGCGGTATGTGAGCCGGGGCGGCCTGAAGCTGGAAAAAGCCATGCAGACCTGGCCCATTGTGCTGGAGGGAAAGACCTGCGCCGACATCGGCTCCTCCACCGGCGGCTTTACCGACTGCATGCTGCAAAACGGCGCGCGGAAGGTGTACGCCGTGGACGTGGGCACCAACCAACTGGCGTGGAAGCTGCGCACCGATCCCCGGGTGGTGTGTCTGGAAAAGACCAACGCCCGGACGCTGACCGCCCAGCAGGTGCCGGAGGCGCTGGATTTCGCCTCCATCGACGTGTCCTTTATCTCCTTGAAGCTGATCTTCCCGGCGCTGTATCCGCTGCTGCGCGAGGGCGGCGAGGTAGCCTGCCTCATCAAGCCCCAGTTCGAGGCGGGCCGGGAAAAGGTGGGCAAAAAGGGCGTCGTCCGTGACAGCGCCGTCCATCTGGAGGTGCTGGAGCACTTCCTGGAACACGCAAAGGAAAATCATTTTGCGGTGCTGGGCATTACATACTCTCCCATCCGCGGACCGGAGGGGAACATCGAATATCTGGGATACCTTCGCAAATCCGACGAACAGGACGCGGCCGTCGACCTGCGCGCTGTGGTGACAGCATCCCATGAGACATTGAAGGAGGGAGAAGCGCGGTGAAAAAGAAAGTCATCCTATGCCCCAATCCCTATCGGGACAGTGAGCTGAAGGTGGCCAAGGATGCCAAGGCCATTCTGGAGAGCATCGGCTTTGAGACGGTGGTGTGCCTGCCCTTCCATCGTGACGGCTACGGCGACGAGCTGGGTGTGCCGGTGCGGCAGCTGCAGCAGGAGATCAAGGCCGCCGACCTGATGATCGCCTTCGGCGGCGACGGCACCATCCTGCACCTGAGCCGCACGGCGGCACTGCACAACGTGCCGGTGCTGGGCATCAATCTGGGCAGCCTGGGCTTTATGTCGGAGCTGGAGGCCAACGAGTTGGAGCGCCTGCGGGATCTGCAGAGCTGGGACTTCGTGGTGGAGTCCCGCATGATGCTGGACGTGACCATCTTCCGGGGCGGCAACGCCGTATACAGCAACATCGCCCTCAACGACGCGGTGGTGTCAAAGGGCTCTGTGGCAAGGGTCGTCCGGCTGGATATCTTTACAGAGGAGGGCCGCCTGACCAAGGTCACCGGCGACGGCGTGGTGATCTCCACGCCCACCGGCTCCACCGGCTACTCCATGGCCGCCGGCGGCCCCATCGTGGAACCCACGGCCCGGAACCTGCTGATCACGCCCATCTGTCCCCACTCTACCCGCGCGACCTCCTATGTGCTGTCGCCGGAGCATGTGATTACCATTGAGGCGGCGGACGCCAACCGGAAGTTCGTCTATCTCTCCGCCGACGGCGGCAAGGCGTTTTCCCTGAAAAACGGCGACAGAGTCCGTGTGCGGCAGTCCAAGTTCGCTATGGGCCTTGTGCGCCTCAGCAAAAAGAGCTTCTGCGAGATCCTTGACTATAAAATGGGAGGCTGCGAGAAATGAAAAATGTCCGGCAGGAAAAGCTGCTGCAGATCATCAGCGAAGAGGCCATCGAGACCCAGGAGCAGCTTTTGAAGCGGCTGAACGACCTGGGCATCCAGTCCACCCAGGCCACCATTTCCCGGGACATCAAGCAGCTCCATTTGGTGAAGGAGCCCACCGGCCAGGGACGCTACCGCTATGCCGTGTCGGTGCAGAAAACGAAGCTGAACTTCGCCGACAAGCTGCGCACCATCTTCCGCGAGAGCGTAATCAGCGTGGAGGCAGCCCAGAATATCGTGGTGCTGAAAACCATCGAGGGCATGGCCCAGGGTGCGGCCTTCGCGCTGGACAACATGGGCGATACCGACATCGTGGGCACGCTGGCCGGCGACGACACCATCTTCCTGGTGTTCCACGACAACATCCAGGCATTGGATTTCTGCGAACAGGTGAAACAGATGCTGCGCTGACGCGCAACGGAGGGCTGCTATGCTGGAACTGCTTCATATCGAGAATATCGCCATCATCGAGGAGGCGGAGATCGCCTTCCGCCCCGGCTTCAACGCCCTGACGGGCGAGACCGGCGCCGGTAAATCCATCGTGATCGACGCCATGAGCGCCGTGCTGGGCCAGCGCACCTCCCGTGATCTGATCCGCACCGGCGCCAGTAAGGCCTTCGTCAGCGCGCTGTTCTCCCATGTGGATCCCGCCCTGTGTGAGGAGCTGGGGGCCTCGCCCGACGAGAACGGCGACCTGATGCTCCAGCGGGAGATCGGCGCGGACGGCAAGAACGTCTGCCGTGTGGGCGGGCGGCCCGTTACCGTATCCCAGCTGCGGACGCTGGGCAGCCGTCTGGTGAATATCCACGGCCAGCACGACGGCCAGCAGCTGCTGGACGAGGAGCAGCATCTGGCGTATCTGGACAGCTTCGGAAAAGTGGACAGCCTTCTGGAAGCCTATGCTGACAAGTATAATGCCTTGACGGACATCCGCCGTAAAATGAACGCATTGCAAATGGATGAGGCAGAGAAGGCCCGGCGGATGGACACCCTGCAATACCAGATAGGCGAGCTGGAGCGGGCCAAGCTGAAGAGCGGCGAGGAGGAAGAGCTGCAAGGTCGCCGCAATTTGCTGCGGAACGCCGAGAAGTTCATCTCCGCCGTGTCGGGAGCGGACTATGCCCTGAACGGCGGTGAGGACGGCAGCGGCGTGCTGAACCTGCTGCGGCAGGCTCAGGACGCGCTGGGCACCGTGCGCCATCTGGACGAGGGCTTCAACGCCCTGTACGAGCGTCTGGAGAGCGCGTACAGCGAGGCGTATGACATCGCCTTCTCCGTGGCGGAGCAGCGGGAGAACTTCGATTTTTCCCCCAATGAGCTGGACGAGGTGGAGGGCCGGTTGGATCAGCTCTACCGCCTGAAAAAGAAGTACGGCGCCACCGTGGAGGATATGCTGGCGTATCTGGACAACTGCCGCAGGGAGTTGGATGACATCGCCTACGCAGGCGATGCCTTGGCCCGGCTGGAGAAGGACTGCGCCAAGGCGGAGAAGGCCGCCCGCAAGGCGGCGGAGGAGCTGTCCGCCGCCCGCAAGGCCGCCGGTGAGACGCTGTCCCAGGCCATCCTGACGGAGCTGCGGCAGTTGGATATGGGCAAGATCCGCTTTCAGGTGGACTTTGCCGAGAAGCCGCTGGACGCTGCCGGTATGGATCAGGTGCGGTTTCTCATGTCCGCTAACCTGGGCGAGGAGCTGAAGCCCATCAACAAGATCGCCTCCGGCGGCGAGCTGGCCCGCATCATGCTGGCCATGAAGAACGTCCTCAGTGAGCAGGATCATGTGGCCACCATGGTGTTTGACGAGGTGGATACCGGCGTCAGCGGCCGGGCCGCCCAGAAGGTGGCCGAGAAGATGGCCCGCATCAGCCGCCATAAGCAGGTGCTGTGTGTCACCCATCTGCCACAGCTGGCCGCCATGGCGGATACCCACTTCTCCGTGGAGAAGGGGGAGGCCAATGGCCGCACCTTCACCCAGGTGCGGCAGCTTGATCGGAAGCAGCGGCAGATGGAGCTGGCCCGCCTGACCGGCGGCGCGCAGGTGACGGAGACCATGCTGCAGGGCGCGGAGGAGCTGCTGACCCAGGCGGAGAAATTCCGGGCGGAGATGGCGGAATAAATTCACCTTATGAGAGGTATTTATAAATATTTTTCATATTGCGAAAAAAGTGTTGACAAACGAAAAAAATCTGCTACAATAGTGGCAACTTGATACCGTTACCGTGATGAAGGGAAGAAGTAACACGCCCCGGCGCCTGCAAAGAGAACCTCTGGCTGGTGAAAAGAGGAGAGGGCGGCGCGTGCGAATACATCCCGGAGCAGCCTTCTGAAAGCCTGAACTTCGAGGTCAGTAGGGATGTGTCGGGTTCGCCCGTTACAGCGATAGGGTGTGTCAGCACCCGACGAGGCCGTTTTCCGTGAGGAGGCGGCGAACATGAGGTGGTACCGCGATAATTTGTCGCCCTCTGTCCAAGGACAGGGGGCGTTTTTATTTTGCTGCACCGCCATACCTCTTGTCAAAAACTCAACATCACAGATCGTATAGGAAAGGAATGTAAGAAAATGGGTATTTATGAAGAACTGGTGGCCCGCGGCTTGATCGCCCAGGTCACGAATGAGGAAGAGATCCGCGAGATGGTCAACAACGGCAAGGCCACCTTCTACATCGGCTTTGACTGCACGGCCGATTCCCTGCATGTTGGCCACTTTATGGCCCTGTGCCTGATGAAGCGTCTGCAGATGGCGGGCAACAAGCCCATCGCCCTGATCGGCGACGGCACCACTCTGATCGGCGACCCCTCCGGCCGTACCGACATGCGCCAGATGCTGACCGAGGAGACCATCAAGCACAATGCCGAGTGCTTCAAGCGCCAGATGGAGAAGTTCATCGACTTCTCCGAGGGTAAGGCCCTGATGCTGTATAACTCCGAGTGGCTGAAGCCCCTGAACTATATCGAAATGCTGCGCGAGGTGGGCGCATGCTTCTCCGTCAACAACATGCTGCGTGCCGAGTGCTACAAGCAGCGCATGGAGAAGGGTCTCAGCTTCCTGGAATTCAACTACATGATCATGCAGAGCTACGATTTCTACTACATGTTCCAGCACTATGGCTGCAACATGCAGTTCGGCGGCAACGACCAGTGGAGCAACATGCTGGGCGGTACCGAGCTGATCCGCAGAAAGCTGGGCAAGGACGCCCACGCCATGACCATCACCCTGCTGCTGAACTCCGAGGGCAAGAAGATGGGCAAGACCGCCAGCGGCGCTGTGTGGCTGGATCCCAACAAGACCAGCCCCTTCGAGTTCTTCCAGTACTGGCGCAATGTGGATGACGCCGACGTGCTGAAGTGCATCCGCATGCTGACCTTCCTGCCGCTGGAGCAGATCGACACCATGTCCTCCTGGGAAGGCTCCCAGCTCAACGAGGCCAAGGACATTCTGGCCTATGAGCTGACCAAGCTGGTCCACGGTGAGGAGGAAGCTGAGAAGGCCCGTACCGCATCTCAGGCACTGTTCTCCGGTGCAGGCGATGCCGAGCATATGCCCACCACCGAGCTGACCAACGACGACTTCGGCGGCGGCTCCATCGACGTGCTGAGCCTGCTGGTGAAGTGCGGTCTGGCTGCCTCTAAGGGCGAGGCCCGCCGTCTGGTACAGCAGGGCGGCGTGTCCGTCAACGACGAGAAGGTGTCCGCGATCGAGACCACCTTCGGCTGCGAGCAGTTTACAGGCGATGGTGTGATCATCAAGAAAGGCAAGAAGGTCTTCCATCGCGCTGTTCTGGTATAATTTTTTCTCCAAGACCCTATTCCCCTGTTTATATCACTGACCATGATATAGCTCAAACAAATAAGCCGTGGCTTTCGCCACGGCTTATTTGTTTTTGTTTGCACAGCGGCAGGGAGGAGGCATTACAGGGAGCGCACGCTTTCGCGGATCAGCAGCTTATAGGGAAGCTCAATCTTCAGCGGGATGCTGTGGTGCTTTTTCAGGCGGCTCTCCAGCGTGCGGATGACCTGCTGGCCCATCTCCGCGATGGGGACGTGGACGGTCGTCAGCGCCGGGGTGATCAGCCCGGAGGGGGAGATGTCATCCACGCTGATCACGGAAATATCCCGCGGCACCCGGAAGCCGTGCTCGTGCAGGCAGCGGATGGCGGCGATGGCCGTGTTGTCGTTGGCACAGAAGATGGCGGAGGGCAGTTCGGGGTTCTTCTCCAGGAACTGCTCTGTGGCCTGGTAGCCGCTGAAGCTGTCGTATTCGCAGAAGAACACATAGCTGGGCGGGATGGGGAGCCCCTCATCCCGCATGACGCTTTGGTACGCCTGGAAGCGGCGCTCGCCTCGGCCGCTGCCGATATAGCCGATGCGCCGGTGCCCGCAGGAGATCAGGTATTGCATGGCGGCGGTGGCGGCGGCGTAGCCGTCGCAGACCACCTGATCCATTTCAAAATCGGTGAAGGACAGGCCGCTGTAAACAATATTGCGGTACCGCTTGTGGAGGAAGGTCACGGCCTCCGGATCCTCAAAGCGGCCCACGACGATAGCACCGTCCACGTTGATGCCCTTGATACGGTTCAGCAGGGCCGTGCTCTGCAGGTTGAATTTGGTGAAGCAGAACGGAACGGTAAAGCCGCACTGGCTTGCGGCCTGCTCAATGGAGCGGACCATCTCATAGAAGAACGGGTTATCCTCGGGATTCCTGGTGTGCGACATAAAGCAGGCCAGCTGCGCACCGGCCACGCTGACACAGCTGGATTTCAGGTTCCGCGCCGCCGCGTTGGGAACGTAGCCGTAGGTCCGCACCAGCCGCCACACCTTGTCGCGGGTCTCCGCCTTAGCAAAGCTGTTGCTGGTGTCGTTCAGGATCCGGGACACGGTGGACGGCGAAACACCGGCAAGCTTTGCAATGTCTTTGATCGTCATAAATCAAACCCCTTCCGCTTTCTGCGTTACGCATGCATAAAGAAATCGTTTGCGTAAATTTCCGTTTACATTGCGACATTTTATAGCATATACTAGAGTTGGATATAGAACTAATTTGTTGATTTTCCCTAAAATATGTATTGACTGGAGGATAACACAAAGTGTCGATTTTGTCAAACGTTTTACTGATTACTGTGGACGATCTTAACTATGATTCCGTTGGTTGTTTTGGCTGCCAGGTGGATGACATCACCCCGAACATTGATAAGCTGGCCAGCGAGGGCGTCCGCTTCAACAATTCCCATGTGACCATCGCCGTGTGTCAGCCGTCCCGTTCCGTCCTGCTGACGGGCCGCTATCCCCATCACAACGGCGCGAGAGGCTTTGAGGAGATCGACGCCAGTGTTACCACGCTGACCCAGGTGCTGCACCGCGAGGGCTTCCTGAACGGCATCATCGGCAAGGAGGATCACGTCGCGCCCAAGGAGAAATTCTTCTGGGACGAATATGTGCAGACCTACTGCGAGGAGGAGGGCTGGGGCCGCTCACCGGAGGTGTATTACGACAAGGTCAAGCAGTTCCTGACCCGTGCCCGGGAGGAGGGCAAGCCCTTCTTCCTGATGGCCAACTCCCATGATCCCCACCGTCCCTATGTGGGCGCTGATGATGAAATGTTCTATTTCGGGCATCATACTACTGCCGACCGTATTTACACGCCGGAGGAGATCACGGTGCCCGGCTGTCTCCCCGACCTGCCGGACGTGCGGAAGGAGCTGGCACAGTACTTCTCCAGCGTTCACCGCGGCGACCAGATCGTGGGCAAGATCCTGCAGGCGCTGGACGACATGGGCTATCGTGACGATACCCTGGTGCTGTTCCTGAGCGACAACGGCATGGCCCTGCCCTACGCCAAGACGAACTGCTATCTCAACAGCACCAAGAGCCCCTACATCATGCGCTGGCCGGGGCGGATCCCCGCCGGTTCCGTCAGCGACGCGCTGGTCTCCGGCATCGACTTTACGCCCACTGTGCTGGACGTGCTGGGCATCGAGCCGATCGTGGACGCGGACGGCAGATCCATGAAGCATACGATCATGGAGGGCGCGGAGCAGTACGACGATATCTTTACCCTGTTCTTCAAGACGAACAATAACCACATCACCCACCGCGCGCTGCATTTCCCCATGCGCTGCGTGCAGAACAAGCGCTTTTGCAATGGTATTTTCAATCACACATCGCTGTGTGAATTTAATCAGGGCAAGCTGTTACTCCATTTAACGATACCTTTTGAAAAAAAGCCAAAGACCAACTTACCGAGCGACAATCTCAAGTACTACCGTCAGCGGAAACAGATGACAACAAGGCAGTTGGCGGAAAAGCTGGATATTGTGCCAGCGACTGTTGTGTTGTATGAAAGCGGAAAGCATCCCATCCCTTACGATGTAGCTATCAAACTGGCAGATGTTTTGAAAATCGAAGCAGCTTTGTTCTATGATGATTTTTCCCGTTTCCTTGCCGTACCCTATACCGAAGCACTAAAGAGTGTTAGAATGGCTCTGGGGCTGTCACAGAAGGCTTTTGCCGAGCAAATAGAAGTTATACCCAGTTACTACTATAAGCTCGAAGAAGGTAATCGCAGGCCGTCACGAAAGGTTTATCAGAAGATATGTGCTGTGCTCGAAGCGACCGGTCGACAAACTTCACTTTTATGGGAGCAACCATTACAATAAAAGTGAAAAAACGATTGGAGGAGTGACTATGGCACAGAATTTGACTTATACCCGTTGCGGTGATTATCTCATCCTTGATATTCAGTTGAGCCACATAAGCGATAAACCGCTTGGGAAATACGGCAGGATGCGCAGAGCATTTCTTGCGGAAAATAATCCAATGCTCTTGGATGACATGATTCTGACGGAAACCTTGTTCCCGCACCTGTGGGAGATCGACGAAACAGCTCACCGTAGAGTGGAACAGATAATGACTGAACTTCTGGAGAAAAATCCGGCTCCGGATAAGTCAACCCAACAGCTTGCTTGGGTGCAGCACATGAGCTATGCCTTGGGCCTATGTCTATTGATGATTTAGATAAGTCACAGTACAACAGAATGATCACTTATTTAAAGAAACTGAGAGGTTCTTATGGGCGCTATCAAGATGCTTATCAAGCATTATGTGACGATTTAGGTGTAAAACCGACACTTCCGGATAACTCAACACGCTTACCAATCGCATTTATGAAAACGTGTGGATGGGTTGAAAGCCAGCGTACACGAAAACTGTATCCACCTAAATCCCTGGAATGCCTTTGCTTAACACAGCATGGTGCTGATTTGGCTAACAGCCTTCGTGAGGTAAAAGATTTGCGTATGGATGAGTATTACAGCTATCCAGAACACACTCGCAATTCATTGATTCGTTTGGGGGTGTATTCAATGCTTTTGCGTGCAGGCTATGATACTTCACCCGTTCAAGAAACAATGCGGCAAGATCAAGTTGTGTGTGCTGATGTTCTTAATGGAAAGGAACTCCTTTTTTCTCCTTACCAAACGCTGCACCGTTCTGTTGTGGATGAAGCGTTGGGGATTCATAGAGAAATTGCAGGCACACAGACACATACAGATGTATTGCCAGACATAAAACGAACAGATGCGAATGTCAATAATATATGCTTGACAATTTCTACCAATGGCGCACATTCCACTTCTGATGTGGAAGTAAATAGCTTTGTCCAGCAAGTATTGGATGCAAAGAGTGTCGGTGAACGAAAGAAGGATATTATTGATAAAATCTTTGACGACAGCATAACGGATACACAGACAAAATTTTATCCACTTGTAGCAATGCTGTTTCGAGTAATGGGCTTGGATTGTCAGGCATCCAGACCTGGCGATAACGGTGCTCGTTGGGATGCAATCATTGTCGATTCGGAGGAAAGTATTCCTATTGAAATCAAGTCTCCTACTGAGGAGCAGCATCTTTCTTTAAAAGCAATCCGCCAAGCGCTCGAAAATAAAGTGATTCTTTTATCAAGAGGGACGCATCCTACTTTGCCAGAGACAACTTCTTTAGCGGTTGGATATTACCTACCAAATGACAGAGCTGAGGTTACCAATCTTATGAGTGATTTCAAGACTGCGTTTGGTTACAATATCGGCATTATAGACTTGAAAACACTGCTTACAATAGCTGTTACCATTGTGTATGATGAAAAAACCTTTGATATTTCTGAACTAAACCGATTGGAGGGATTTGCAAATGCCACTTTTAACTAATGAATGAGGAAGGCTTCCACACTCCTTCCGGTGCAGCATTCAACGCATCAACAACAAGGTTGGTTTTAAGAAATCCCATTTATTGTACTGCTGATAAACGCAGTTATGATTATTTCATCGACCATGACGGTAATGTATTCGGAGATATGACAGAGTTTGACGGAACTCACGGATTGTCAGCTTACAATAAAACTGACCAAGAGAAGTACGAGGGAAGCGACAGCACATTTATCTCTCCGAAATATGTCCAGACCATTGAAAGTAAGCCTGTCAGCGAGTGGATTATTGCAGTCGGTAGGCATGAAGGATTTATCCCAAGTGAACAATGGGTTGAGGTGCAGGAACTTCTGGAGGCTATTGCGGAGAAATACAACCGTCCGCACAGAAAGACCAACGCTCTGTTGGCGGGACTGGTGCATTGTCCTCACTGCGGCAGGCGATTGAGTGTGATTTCCGAGTCTGACCGTTGGACGAACGGAAAACCTCGATTCAAATATGTTTGTCCCGGCTATCGCAAAAAGGAATGTAATTTCAAAGCGGTAGACGGCGTTCTTCTGGATGAATTTGTGGTACGGCAGTTATCCGATCTGTCAGATGAAAACAGTGAGCGTTTCAAAGATATTCTCGAAATTAAAATCGAGGAGGTTCTTGAAAAATCACAGACAGTACAGGAGCACACCTTCATTAAAAAGAAACGTGACAAGCTGAAAGCGGATATTGCAGCGCAGACAAGAAATCTGCGTGAAGCGGACGGCAGTATCAAGCAATTTATCCAGGAGGATTTGCAGAATCTGGCTATGGAACTTCGAGAAACGGAGCGGCAGCTTTCCAAACTGGATGAAAGCAGAAAGAACAATATGATTGCCATCCGTGACTTGGAAATGACAAAAGAAAGGTTGCTCTCCTTTGCAGAATATGCAAAAGATGCGCAACCGGAGGTTCTGGTCACTTTGATCCAGACTATTGTAGAAAGAATTTATATCGTGGAAAAGGATAACGAGCGTTACTGCCACATCTTTATCAAGGGCTGTTCCGGAGAAGATTACACCGGCTTCTTCCGGACAGCCGGTTACATAGAGCAAAAAACTACACCTGTGTGTGATTCAGAACAGTGTTGCATTGCCTATATCTTCAACGCATGGTCTGACGGTGAGACCACCTTCCTCAATGAATCCACGGAGGGACTTACCTTCAAGGCCATGGAAAAGGCCGCCGAGACCGACAGCTATATCCGCCACCGGGTGGACTTCTTCAAATACCGTGTGACGGAGGAGCTGTACGACTATGTTACGGATCCCCACGCCAAGAACAATCTGATCGAGAAGCAGGAATATATAAGGTGTTCCGCCGCGGATTTGAAAACTTCTGATGGGAGGAAGAAAACAATGAAGCTTGATTTTGAATACGGTCACGGCCTGATGAGTGCGGAGCTTCCGGACAGCACCGAGGTATTTATCCCCGGCGAGACGGTGGCCGATCCGCCCTGCCTGCCGCAGGACTGGGACGTGCTGTACAACGAAACGGTCCGCACGCTGCGTGAGCCCCTTGATATGCCGCCCCTGCGCGAGCTGGCTGCCCCCGGAAAGACGGCGGTCATCGTGATCCCCGACATCGTCAAGGGCGGCTGCCAGCCCACCAGCCACCGCAAGGTAGCCATCCGGGCCTGCCTGGACGAGCTCTACGCCGGCGGCGTGGAAAAGCAGGACGTGCTGCTGATGATCTCCAACGGCCTGCACCCCCGTGCCACGGTCGCGGAGATGCGGCAGATCCTCGGCGAGGAGCTATTCAACGAATTCTACTATACCGGTCAGATCACCAGCCATGACAGCGAGGATGCCGCCAATATGGTGGACCTGGGCCATACCCACCGCGGTGATCCGGTGCTGATGAACCGCTATGTCTTTGAGTGTGACATCCCGATCCTCATCGGCCACTGCCAGGGCAACCCCTACGGCGGCTATTCCGGCGGCTACAAGCACTGCACCACCGGCATCACCCACTGGCGCTCCATCGCGAGCCACCATGTGCCCGAGGTGATGCACCGTCCGGACTTTGCCCCGGTCTCCGGCCACAGCCTGATGCGTACCAAGTTCGATGAGATCGGTATGTACATGGAGGAAAAGATGGGCCACCGCTTCTTCTGCTGCGACGCTGTGCTGGATACCTATTCCCGCCAGATCGAGATCTGGAGCGGCAATGCCTACGAGGTGCAGAAGGCGTCCTGGCCTATGGGCAACCGCCGCACCTATATCCCCTTTGCCAAGGAGAAGTATGACGTTATGGTCTTTGGCATGCCGCAGAATTTCCACTACGGCGACGGTATGGGCACCAATCCCATTCAGATGATGCAGGCACTCTCCGCGCAGGTGATCCGCCACAAGCGCGTCATGAAGGACAGCTGCGTGATCATCTGCTCCTCCATCTGCAACGGCTATTTCCATGATGAGCGCTGGCCCTATCTGCGGGAGCTGTATGAGATGTTCCAGCACGATCATATGAACATTCTGCCGGATATGAACCGCTATGGCGAGTATTTTTCCACCAACGAGGAGTATATCCGCAAATACCGCTTTGCCAACGCCTTCCACCCCTTCCACGGCTTCTCCATGATGAGCTGCGGCCATATCGCCGAGATGAATACCAGCGCCATTTACATCGTCGGCGCGCAGGAGCCGGGCATCGCCCGCGGCATGGGGCTTAAGACCCGCGCCACCTTTGAGGAGGCCCTTGCCGATGCGAAGAAGAAGCTTGTCGGCAGCAATCCCCGTATTCTTGCCCTGCCCAAGACCTTCAAGGTCGGCGCCGTCCATCTCTGTATGGCCGATGACGATCTCAAGACCGTCTGAGCTGTTGCAGCATCAGAAAAGGAGCCGCCGGATACAGGAGCCCAAACGGACTGTACCGGCGGCTCTTCGCGTTATCCGGCCACAGGAGGCGTTTTTATGGATCTGAACTGGACGCTGATCGCCGTGGTCGCCGCCATCAACTTTGCCGCCGCGCTGCTGCAGGCGTCCTGCGGCTTCGGCTACGCCATGCTGGCCATGACGCTGATGCCGCTGGTGCTGCCCATGCAGACCTGCTCCGCCGTCTCGGCGGTAACGGTGGTGGCTATCGGTTTGCAGATGGTGCTCCTGCTGCGCCGCCATATCCGGTTCCGGCAGATACTGCTGCCGCTCTGCGGCTGCTTTATGACCACGCGGCTGGGTATATGGTGCCTGCTCCATTTTCCGGAGCAGACGCTGCGGTGGATCCTTGCGGGACTGATTTTTCTGCTGACGGGCTTCTTTTTCTATATGCAGCACCGGAGCATCCGCCTGCGGGACAAGTGGTACTGCGGACTGGGCACGGGACTTGTCACCGGGCTCTCCACGGGAATGTTCAATATCGTGGGCCCGTTTTTTATGGTGTACTACGCAAGCATCATGGACGATCCCCTCTGCGTGAAGGCCAGCCTTGAGTGCAGCTTCCTTGCGGCGGGGGCTTACGCCACGGTGCTGCATCTGCGCAGCGGGACCTTCGTGCCGGAGGGAGTGCCGCTGTATGCGGCATCCGCGCTGGCCGCGCTGCTGGCCGGTGTCATCGGACTGCGGCTCTACCGGCACATTGACCGGAAGATGCTGGCACGCGTGATTTACGTTCTGCTGCCGCTTCTGGCAGTGACACTGCTGCTGAAGGGGCGCAGCTGAGAAAGGGTTCTTCTTATGGGTTTCATTATTTTTGCCGTATGCCTCTGCGCGTCCACGATCGGCGGCATTTGCGGCATCGGCGGCGGTGTGATCATCAAGCCTGTGCTGGACGCGCTGGGGCTCATGTCCGTCAGCGCCATCAGCTTTCTGTCGGGGATCTCGGCCATGATGATGGCGGCCATCTCCGTGTTCTGGCAGCGGAAGCTGCATCTTGTGGAGGTGCGCACCGGAAGCCTTCTTGCCGTTGGCTCTATCGTCGGCGGCATCGCGGGCTACAGCCTGTTTCAGGCCATCCGGGCCGCCGCCCAGCAGGACGCGCTTGTGGGTATGGTGCAGGCGATCCTTCTGGGGCTCGTCACGCTGCTGACGCTGGTCTACAGTGCCTTTCTCCGCAGCAGGCTCCGCTCCTATGAGGTGAAGGCACCGGCCGCCTGTATTGCCATCGGCTGCCTGATGGGACTGCTGTCCTCCTTCCTGGGGATCGGCGGCGGGCCCATCAACCTTGCGATCCTCTATTTCGCGTTTTCCATGACCACGAAGAAGGCGGCCGCCAATTCCCTGTACATCATCCTCTGCTCACAGCTGGCGAATCTGGTCACATATCTCGTCCGGGGCACGGTCCCGGCATTTCCCTGGCCCTATCTGCTTATCATGGCGGCGGCGGGCTTCCTGGGCGGGATGCTGGGCACCCGGATCAACCGGAGAATATCGGAAAAGACCCCAGAGCGCCTGTTTTCCGGCCTGCTTGCCGTTATTGTCCTGATCTGCGTCTATAACGCCCTGCGTTTTGCGCTCTGAAGCGCAAAGTGCTTTCCATAGGGGATATGGTATGCTATAATGATTAACTGATAGGATATTTCATTCTGTGAAGGATGTGTTGCTATGCCGCCTGTTTCTGTTTTGATCAAACCGGCCTCCGGAAGCTGCAATCTGCGGTGCAGCTACTGCTTCTATACCGACGAGGTCAGCCGCAGGGCGGCCCACGGCTGCGGCGTCATGTCGGATGAGACCATGGAGTGCCTGATCCGCCGGATCTTTGAGTCGGCGGAGACGCAGGTCTCCATAGGCTTTCAGGGCGGCGAGCCGCTTCTGGCCGGGCTGGCCTATTATGAGCGCTTTACCCGGCTGGCGGAGGCATACAACCGCCGGGGCGTGCCGGTGCAATATTCGATCCAGACCAACGGCTTGCTGCTGGACGAGGACTGGGCCGCGTTTTTCCGCCGTCACGATTTCCTGGTGGGGATCTCCGTGGACGGCCTGCGGGAGACCCACGACGCGAACCGCGTCGATCCGGCTGGCGGCGGCAGCTATGGGCAGGTGGCCGCGGCCATCGCCCGGCTGGAGCGCCGCGGCGTACCCTTCAACATCCTCACGGTGGTCAATGCACAGACAGCGCCCAGGATCCGCGAGATCTACCGGGACTATATGGCGCGGGGATGGGTCTATCAGCAGTATATCCCCTGCTTGGATCCGCTGGGGGAGACGCCCGGCGGGCATCCCTGGTCGCTGACTGCGGACGCCTATGGTACGTTCCTGTGCGAGCTGTTTGATCTGTGGTATGAGGATCGCAGGAACGGCGTATTCGTCTACAACCGGTACTTTGAGAATCTGGCGGCGCTGCTGCTGCGCTATCCCACGGAGGCCTGCGGCATGTCGGGCTGCTGCACCGTCAATCTTACCGTGGAGGCGGACGGCAGCGTGTATCCCTGCGACTTCTACGCGCTGGATGAGCTGCTGCTGGGCAATATCCGGGAGAGCAGTCTGGAGAAGCTCCGGGATGCAGAGAACGCCCGGCGCTTTGTGGAGACCTCGCGGCGGATCGACCCGGCATGTCTGGGCTGCGAGAGCCTTGCCCTCTGCCGGGGCGGCTGCCGCCGCCGGCAGCTGACATCCCTGTGGGAGCCGGGGCCCAACGCCCTGTGCAAAGCCTTTCAGCGGTTCTTTCCCTATGCCGTCCCAAGGCTGCGGACGCTGCTGTAGCGGGCGAGGCGGATATGATGTGATAAAAAAGCTGTGTGAATGGTCATTCACACAGCTTTTTGCTTCTTATTTACACCGAGAACAGGATATCCGCGTAGGTGGGCAGGGGCCAGTGCTGGGCGCCGGTGATGGCCTCCAGCTGGTTGATGAGGGCGCTGGCCTTCTGGCGGCGGGCGTCCACCTCGTCACGGTAGTAGCAGGCGGCCTTGATGCCGCCGTCCATGGCGGGTGCCTTATTGATGGCGCGCTCCAGCGCCTCGCAGGCGTCGTAGAGCTTGCCGGACAGGTCGGCCAGCTTCCGCAGCGTGGCCTCCTCCATCTTCACGGACAGGGGGATGCCGCAGTTCTGCTTGTGGAACAGGGCGGTGGCCAGCTCGTCGGAATACTTGCTGACGGCGGGCATGATCTGGCGGCGGGCCATATCCAGCAGGGTATTGCCCTCGATGGTCATGACCTTGCAGTAGTTCTCCAGATGGATGTTGTAGCGGGCCTCCAGCTCGTCACGGGTCAGCACGCCGTGGCGGCTGAACATGGCGATGTTCTTCTCGGCGATGTAGGCGGGCAGAGCGTCCACGGTGTTGCCCAGATTGCACAGGCCGCGGCGCTTGGCCTCGGCCACCCACTCGTCGCTGTAGCCGTTGCCGTTGAAGATGATCCGCTGGTGGGCGGCAAAGGTGTCGTGCAGCAGCGTCTGCAGGGCGGACTGGAAGTCCCCGGCCTTTTCCAGAATGTCGGCGAACTGCTGCAGCTCCTCGGTCATGATGGTGTTCATCACGGCGCTGGGGCTGGCGATGGACTGGCTGGAGCCAAGCATGCGGAACTCGAACTTATTGCCGGTGAAGGCCAGGGGAGAGGTGCGGTTCCGGTCGGTGGTGTCCTGGGGGATCTCCGGCAGGGTGTCCACGCCGATCTCCAGACGGCGCTTGGTGACGTCCACATACTCCGTGCCCTGGATGATGGAGTCCAGAATGGCGGTCAGCTCGTCGCCCAGGAACACGGACACGATGGCGGGAGGGGCCTCGTTGCCGCCCAGACGGCGGTCGTTGCCGGGATAGGCCACGCAGCAGCGCAGCATGTCCTGATACTCGTCCACGCCCTTGATAAAGGCCGCCAGAAACAGCAGAAACTGGGCGTTCTGGCTGGGGGTCTTGCCGGGCTTCAGCAGGTTCTCGCCGGTATCGGTCTGCAAGGACCAGTTGTCGTGCTTGCCGCTGCCGTTGACCCCGGCAAAGGGCTTTTCATGCAGCAGGCACACCAGGTCGTGACGCTCTGCCACGGTCTTCAGCAGCTCCATGGTCAGCTGATTGTGGTCGCAGGCGATGTTGGCGTTGCAGTATACGGGGGCGTTCTCATGCTGGGCAGGTGCCACCTCGTTGTGCTCCGTCTTGGAGAACACGCCCAGCTTCCACAGCTCCACGTCCAGTTCGTGCATAAAGGCCGCCACACGGGGCTTGATGGCGCCGTAGTAGTGGTCGTCCAGCTCCTGTCCCTTGGGGGGCTTGGCACCGAACAGGGTGCGGCCGCACAGCCGCAGGTCCTCGCGGCGGCGATAGTCCCCCTTGTCGATGAGGAAGTATTCCTGCTCCGCGCCCACCTGGGGGATAACGTGCTGGGCCTCGTTGTTGCCGAACAGCCGCAGGATGCGGATGCACTGCTGATCCAGCGCATGCATGGAGCGCAGCAGGGGCGTTTTCTTGTCCAGCGTATTGCCGGAATAGGAGCAGAAGATGGTTGGGATGCACAGGGTCTTATCCTTCACGAAGGCATAGGACGTGGGATCCCACGCCGTATAGCCCCGGGCCTCGAAGGTGGCCCGCAGGCCACCGGAGGGGAAGCTGGAGGCGTCGGCCTCGCCGCGGCTCAGCTCCTTGCCGGACAGCTCCATCAGGATGCGGCCGTCTCCGGTGGGGGTGATGAAGCTGTCGTGCTTCTCGGCGGTGAAGCCGGTCATGGGCTGGAACCAGTGAGTGAAGTGTGTGGCGCCCAGCTCCGTGGCCCAGTCCTTCATGGCGCAGGCGATCTCATCGGCAATGGAACGATCCAGCGACTTCCCCTGCGCCTGGCATTGCTGCCACGCCTGATAGACGTCAGCGCTGAGACGCTGTCGCATCTTCTCCTCGGTAAACACCATGCTGCCGAAGATGTCGGGGATCCGTGTCACATTCTCGTTCATTGTATGATTCTCCTTTCACCGCCTCGGGGCGGATGATATCACATAAAAAGCGCCATAACGGCGGGGGTCACAAAGGTCTCCACCACGGCGGCGACGGCCAGCAGCGGCAGAATGTGCATGACGAACACCCGCAGCAGCTCCAGCATCAGGGGCTTCATCATGCCCTTGGTGTTCTTGCGGACGTACTGGGTGGTGCGCTTGCACAGCAGGAAGCCGCAGGCGAAGGCCAGCAGCAGGGCGGACAGCTCAAAGACGCCGTGGGGCAGGATACCGGCAAAGTATACCAGAAGGGAAGTGCCGGTATTGACGAAATAGGCGGCAAAGATGCCCAGAATGATGGCGTTCATGCCCAGCGCCAGCGCCGTCAGGTACAGAAAGGGGATAAAGCCGTACAGTACGCTGACAGCGGCGGCCCGCACATTGTTGCCGAACAGGGCCGCCAGGTCGATGCCGCCCTCGTCGGTCACGATGTCCTTGATATCCATGATCCGCTGGACGTAGTCCATGGCCAGCGCCGGGATGCTCTTATTCAGCAGTCCCGCGCCGAAGGCCAGCAGGCAGATGATCACAAACGCGGCGGCGGTGATCAGCAGGGACTCGCCCAGTGCTTCACGGTAGAATTGCCACAGAGCGCGGTGCTGCTTTTTCAGCCAATCCATAGAGGTCAACCCAGCTTGGCAAGACCGGCCTTCAGGCGGCGCAGCGTCTCGTCACGGCCCAGGATCTGGCAAATCTCCACGGCGCCGCCGGGCGTCACCAGCTTACCGGCGGCGGCAATGCGCACCGGCCACATGAGGGTGGCGTTCTTCACGCCCAACTGCTCCGCCAGGGCGATGAGGCTGTCGTGGATGGCGTCCGTCGTCCAGTCGGTCAACTGCTCCAGCATGGGGATGGCGGCCTCCAGCATGGCCTTGCACACCTCAGGGTTGGTCTTGGATTTCTTATTGGTGAAGAAGTCGATGCCGTACTCGGGGCAGGCGTCGAAGAAGTCCACCTTTTCGGGGATCTCCGTCAGCTTCTCGCAGCGGGCCTGCAGGAGACCGGCGATAGCGGCGATGTCAAAGTCGCACTTGACGCTCTGGCGGATGTAGGGCTCCGCCACCTTGGCAAAGGCGGCAGGCTCCATGGCACGCAGATACACGGCGTTGAAGTGATCCAGCTTGGCGATATCGAAGATGGCGGGGGACTTGGAGATGCCGGTCATGTCAAAGACCTTCGTCAGCTCCTCCAGCGAGAAGATCTCCTGCTCGGCATACTCGCCCTTGGGAGACCAGCCCAGCAGGGCCACATAGTTGAGGATGGCCTCGGTCAGATAGCCCTGGGCCTTCAGATCCTCATAGCTGGGGTCGCCGTGGCGCTTGGACATCTTGTTCTGGGCGTCACGCATAACGGGGGAGCAGTGGACGTAGGTGGGTACCTCCCAGCCGAAGGCGTGGTACAGCAGATCGTACTTGGGGGCGGAGGACAGGTATTCGCTGCCCCGCACCACATGGGTGATGCCCATCAGGTGATCGTCGATGACATTGGCGAAGTTATAGGTGGGCAGTCCGTCCCGCTTCAGCAGCACCTGATCGTCCAGGGTGCTGTTCTCCACGGTGATGTCGCCGAAGATGGCGTCGTGGAAGGTGGTGGTGCCCTCGGCGGGGATCTTCTGGCGGATGACGTAGGGTTCACCGGCCTCCACACGCTTCAGGGCCTCCTCCAGGGGCATGTCGCGGCAGGGATCGGCGGCCCGGTCGAACTCGCCGGAATCCTCCTCGGACTCCGCCTTTTCGCAGAAGCAGTAGTACGCGCCGCCCTTTTCCACCAGCAGACGGGCGTAATGGCCATAGGTGTCCCGGCGCTGGGACTGGATATAGGGCGCCACGGGGCCGCCCACATCGGGGCCTTCATCGTGGTTCAGGCCGCACTCGGCCATAGTGCGGTAGATCACGTCGGTAGCGCCCTCCACCAGACGGCCCTGGTCGGTGTCCTCGATCCGCAGGATGAAGGTGCCGCCTTGATTGCGGGCGATCAGCCAGGTATACAGCGCCGTGCGCAGGTTGCCCACATGCATATAGCCGGTGGGAGACGGCGCGAAACGGGTACGCACCTTTCCGTGGGGAATTCTTTCCTCCATCTGGGTAAAATAGTTCATATCCATCGCCATATCAATTACCTCCGGCATTTTGACAAATTACCTATCTATTATATGGTTTTCTGGGGAAAAGTCAATGACGATCGTGGGATTCCATTGATTTTTTGCACCAAACGTGATAGGATAGAGACGCAAGAAGAAAGCGGGCGCAGCGCCCGCGACAATGTGAGGTAGAAAATGGCTGATACGAAAAAAAGAATCTTCAGCGGCATCCAGCCCTCCGGCGAGCTGACGCTGGGCTCCTACATGGGCGCCATCAAGAATTGGGTGGACCTGCAGGACGAGTACGACTGCCTGTACTGCATCGTGGACATGCATGCCATCACCGTGCGGCAGGATCCCGCCACGCTGCGCAAGCGCAGCGTCAACCAGTTGGCCCAGTATATCGCCTGCGGCCTGGATCCCCAGAAGAACATCATGTTCATCCAGAGCCACGTTCCCCAGCATGCAGAGCTGGGCTGGATCCTGGGCTGCTATACCCAGTTCGGTGAGCTGAGCCGTATGACCCAGTTCAAGGCCAAGGCCGCCCAGCACACCGACAACATCACGGCGGGCCTGTTCACCTATCCCGTGCTGATGGCCGCCGACATCCTGTTGTATCAGGCGGATCTGGTGCCGGTGGGCGAGGATCAGCGCCAGCATGTAGAGCTGACCCGCGACATCGCCCAGCGCTTCAACAGCGTGTACAGCGACACCTTCGTGCTGCCGGAGGCCTTCATCCCCAAGGTAGGCGCCCGGCTCATGTCCCTGGACGATCCCACCACCAAGATGAGCAAGTCCCTGCCGGACGGCTGCGTGAACCTGATGGACGCCCCCGAGGTCATCATGAAGAAGTTCAAGCGGGCCGTCACCGACTGCGAGACCGCCGTCAAGTACGACAAGGAGAACAAGGCCGGTATCTCCAACCTGCTGACCATCTACTGCGCCGCCACCGGCAAGACGCTGCAGGAGGCAGAGGCAGAGTTTAAGGGCCAGGGCTACGGCGTGTTCAAGCCCGCCGTGGGCGAGGCCGTGGTGGAGCTGCTGCGTCCCATCCGGGAGGAGAGCCAGCGCATCATGGACGACAAGGCCTATCTGGAGAACGTCTATCAGGAGGGCGCCGAGCGTGCCCACCGTCTGGCGCTGAATACCCTCAGCAAGGTGCAGCGCAAGGTGGGCTTTGTAGCGGCAAAATAAGCACCAAATGTTTGGAATGTTTCTTGCAAAAAGTTTTTAAGTCTGCTATAATAAAAATCAGGACACCTCCGGGGGATCCCGGCGATCATTTCAAAACAAAGAAAGGAACATCGTCATTATGATCTATACGACTGAGGTTCAGCATATGTGCCCTGTGGCTAAGGGCGCTTATCACGGCCCGGCTCCCATTCCCGAAGAGGGCAAGTGGGTGCAGGCCAAGGAGATCAGCGACATCTCCGGCTTTACCCATGGTATCGGCTGGTGCGCGCCCCAGCAGGGCGCCTGTAAGCTGACCCTGAATGTGAAAAACGGCGTCATTGAGGAAGCGCTGGTGGAGACCATCGGCTGCTCCGGCATGACCCATTCCGCCGCCATGGCTTCCGAGATCCTGATCGGCAAGACCATTCTGGAGGCACTGAATACCGACCTGGTGTGCGACGCCATCAACACCGCCATGCGGGAGCTGTTCCTGCAGATCGTCTATGGCCGCACCCAGTCCGCGTTCTCCGAGGGCGGCCTGTCCGTGGGCGCTTCCCTGGAGGATCTGGGCAAGGGCCTGCGCTCCCAGGTGGGCACCATGTTCGCCACCAAGGAGAAGGGTCCCCGCTATCTGGAGATGGCCGAAGGCTATTGCAGCCGTCTGGCGCTGAACAAGGACGATGAGATCATCGGCTACGAGTTCATCAGCCTGGGCAAGATGATGGACTTCATCAAGAAGGGCGACGACGCCAACGAGGCACTGAAGAAGGCCACCGGCCACTATGGCCAGTGGGACAGCGCGGTCAAGTATATTGACCCCCGTCATGAATAAGGGAGGAGGACGAAATCATGGCTCTGTTTGAAAGTTACGAGAGAAGAATCGACAAGATCAACGGCGTCCTCGCCCAGTACGGCATCGGCTCTGTGGAGGAGTGCCGCGAGATCTGCAAGGCCAAGGGCTTTGATCCCTATGAGATCGTGAAGGGCATCCAGCCCATCTGCTTCGAGAACGCCTGCTGGGCGTACACCGTGGGTGCGGCCATCGCCATCAAGTCCGGCGTCAAGACCGCTGCCGAGGCTGCCAAGCTGATCGGCGTGGGCCTGCAGTCCTTCTGCATCGACGGCTCCGTGGCCGAGGACCGTAAGGTGGGTCTGGGTCACGGCAACCTGGGCGCCATGCTGCTGAGCGACGAGTCCAAGTGCTTCGCCTTCCTGGCCGGCCACGAGTCCTTCGCCGCCGCCGAGGGCGCCATCGGCATCGTCAAGAACGCCAACAAGGCCCGCGAGCAGCCCCTGCGCGTCATCCTGAACGGCCTGGGCAAGGACGCCGCCCAGATCATCAGCCGCATCAACGGCTTCACCTATGTGCAGACCCAGTTCGACTACTACACCAGCGAGCTGAAGATCGTCCGCGAGATCCGCTACTCCGAGACCGAGCGTGCCGACGTCCGCTGCTACGGCGCCGACGACGTGCGCGAGGGCGTGGCCATCATGCATCACGAGGGCGTGGATGTGTCCATCACCGGCAACTCCACCAACCCCACCCGCTTCCAGCATCCTGTGGCGGGCACCTATAAGAAGGAATGTATCGAGCAGGGCAAGAAGTACTTCTCCGTGGCTTCCGGCGGCGGTACCGGCCGCACCCTGCATCCCGACA